>LFRM01093416.1_pt1 | contig 33192 bp, 34 predicted proteins | sample 618341 | NCBI WGS metagenome assembly LFRM01 (sample SAMN03654438, study PRJNA283298) | anaerobic digester metagenome | isolation source: pool of bioreactors CSTR01a, CSTR02a, and CSTR03a thermophilic anaerobic... | place: Denmark: Kgs. Lyngby | collected 2014-05-21 | reverse complement strand
AAAAAAATAAACAATTAAAAAGGTCACTCAATTTTAGAGTGACCTTTACTTTGAAATTTTATTAATTATACGCGTTCTTCTAATTGGGCGGCATTGTTTAGCATAATTGCTGAATTTGAAAATGCACGAGAAGCAAAGTATTTAATAAATGTTAGTGCGAGGGTAAAACTTGTATTAAATGTTGGGTTTAAAAACAGGGAAATAAAGTTAAGTAAAATAGTTATCGGGAAAAAGCTTGTAAATAAAATTAATAGTAGAAACACTACAAGAATTCCATCCATAGCTAAAATAGTAAAGTAGCTCTGTTTAACCTTATTCTTTAAATTAACTAATTCATAATCTCCTAATTTCTTCATTAAATAAATTAGTGATGATTTTAAGACAACAATTGATAAAGCAAAGACAACAACATTAATAAAGATAGAAACATAGGGTAGTAGTGCACTTGGCTGATACAGCGCAAAGATTCCCACAATTCCTCTGGTTAGGGCTAAACCCATTAAAGTTTCACTCATCAGTCTTAATTTTTGATCGTTTTCTTTTACACTAAAGTCTCTAATCATATATAAACCGTATAAAGATAATAAAGTGAAAAGAATTGAACCACTATTTAATGCCCAAAAAGCCATTCCACTCGCTAAATTTGTATATTTGTTTCGATTTTTCATAACTTCCTCCAATACTCATATGATTATAGCATATAGGTAGTGATTTTATGTTTGAAATACGCTATAATGATTTAGTCTTAAATGAAATCTACCGAAATCAAATTGAAAAGGTTAACTTTGACAAGGTAGTTTAGATGTGTTATACTTATAAAGTAAATAAATTAGTAGAAAGAAGAATGCACTTCTCACCTGATAGCCGACGGCTTTAGGTAATAGCTACATAACAACAAATTTTTTAGTGTTATTTAGTGAGTGCTTTAATACTCACTTTTTTATTTGACTACATTATAGGAGGTGTATGATTATTTCAAACAGAAAAAAAGTTAAAGGGGATTTAATTAACGAAAAGATTCCTTTTAAAGAAATGATGGTAATAAGTGTTGATGGAGAAAAACTAGGTGTTTTGAGTAGGAGTGCAGCATTAGAGGAAGCCGGTAAACTAGGGCTCGATTTATTAGTTGTATCACCAAATTCAAATCCAGTTGTTGCAAGAATCTTAGATCATGGTAAACATAAGTATGAGCAACAAAAAAGAGCTCGCGAACAAAGAAAAAATCAAGTTGTTCAAGAACTTAAATCAACGAGACTTTCACCTGTAATTGATGTCGGAGACTTTGACACAAAGGTAAGACAAGCAATTGGCTGGTTAAAAGATGGCAATAAAGTAAAACTCGATATGAGATTTAGAGGCCGTCGTATTACTAGACAATCAGTAGGCCGCGAGATTATGGATGATTTCATATTAGCAGTAGCCGAACACGGTGAAGCAGCTGGTAGACCACGTTTGGATGGTTACACTATGTCAGTAGTTATCAACCCTAAGAAATAGAAAGAGGAATATGCAATGGCAAAAAACAAAATGAAAACAAGAAGTTCTGTAGCTAAACGTTTCAAGAAAACAGGCTCAGGAAAATTGAAAAGATCGCAAGGCTTTAGATCACATAAGGCTAGTCATAAAACTCAAAAACAAAAGAGACAATTAAGAAAATCTGCATTGGTTCACCCATCAGATCAAAAGCGTATTGATTCGCTTTTACAAAATTAGTTAGAAGAAGGAGGAGAACACAATGGCAAGAGTAAAAGGTAATGTAGTAAGTCGTGCCCGTAAAAAGAAAAGGTTAAAATTAGCCAAGGGGTACTTTGGTTCAAAACATAGATTATATAGAACAGCTAACGAACAAGTTATGCGTTCACAAAGATATTCATACGTAGGTAGAAAACAATTAAAACGTCAAATGAGAAAAATGTGGATTACAAGAATTAATGCTGCTGCAAGATTAAATGGCACATCATATTCACTATTAACTCACGGATTAAGATTAGCAGACGTTCAAATCAACCGTAAAATGCTTTCAGAAATGGCAATTCATGACCCAGCAGGGTTTAGCCAATTAGTAGAAATCGCTAATCAAGCATTAGAAAATAAAGCAAATACTCCAAAACCAGCTGTTAAAGCGGTTGAAGAAGTAAAAGCGGTTAAAGAAGTTAAAGAAGTTAAAGAAGTTAAAGAAGTTAAAGAAGTTAAAGAAGTAGAAACTCCAGAAGTTGAAGCTGATTTATCTGAATATGGAAGCACATGGTCAGAAGTAGTAGAAAATATTATTGAAAAACATGTTGGAGCTGAGTTTACTATGGATGATGTTTTAGCACATCAAGAAATAGCTGCTCAAATCTATCCTAAAAACAACAGTGTTGAAGCAACTATCAAACGTAATGTTACTAGCTTAGTAAAAGACGGTAAAATTACTGAAGTTTCTGAAGATACATTCAAAAAAATATAATAAACAATATCTAAAAAGATCAAAGCTTGTAGTTTTGATCTTTTTTTGTGCAATTATTTACTTTTAAGTGTATAAACAACGATTTCAGCTGGAGCAAAGATTCTAACATCAGATTCTTTTGTCCCAAGGCCATTTGTAACATATAAATTAATTGAGCCAATATTGTATAAACCAGAATAATAATCTTCTGCTAATTTTTCATTATATATTTGACCAAGGAGTGGAATATCGATTTGTCCACCACGACTATGGCCAGCAACTACTAAATCTGTTTGTTTTTGCGGTAATAGTTTACTTGTATCTGGCGTATGGACAATGGTTAGCGTAAATTGATCGACACTGACATTTTCATAAGCTTTTTTTATGTCGTCTTTACTGTTTAACGGACTATCAATACCAACTAACTGTATTGTATTTTTACTGCCTTTACTAATTTTAATCATTGAATTTTTAATAACTTCAAAATTTGAGTCAAAAAGTATGTTTTCAACCATAGTTTCTACATTATCATTTAAATAATCATTTTCTCCAAGGACTGCAAATTTACCATATTTAGCCTTTATATTGTTTAGCTGTTTTAATAAATCTTCAAGTGTTTTTTCATCGATACTGTCAATATTTTTCTCATCAAAGAGATCTCCTAAAAATATAACAACATCAGGATTTATTGTTTCAATTTTATCTACAACTTTATCAAAACGTTGTTTATCCATAAAATTATTGTAGTAAATATCACTAATAAAAGCTATTTGTAAACCATCTAAATCAGAGTGAATTTTTTGGCTTTCTAAATATCGATAATTTAGCTTTATACGTGATGGAGCATAGTTAAAACCATCATAAATTATAAAAGAAATTGTTAATAATATTGACATTATCACAAGGCCAACGATAATTTTACTCTTTTTCATACAACACCTCTAACTGATTTTAGCATATTTTCACTTAAAACAATTATAAAGTGTAAAGAGTCACTTCTTATAGTTAAAAAGGCAAATTAATTGACAAAGTCGATTAAAAAAGCATGGATATTGTGATATAATGTTTAAACGGAAGGGGATGAATTAAATGTCTTTAATTTTTGCAAATTTACGTAAACATATTGAAGGTCACAAGTACTTAACAGACCACATTGAAGTTTCAAAATTAAATAATATTGATATAGTTTATATTCCACTAGCAAATGGAAATAGTACAAATTTTGACGTACTAGTTAATGCAGGAGAGCTAGTGAAAGTTGGAACTAATGTTGGTGTTAGAAACGATGGTTTAGTTGTACCAGTGTTTTCAAGTGTTTCAGGCGTAGTAAAAGAAATTATTAAGATGTCACATCCATTAGGCATGGTTGATCACGTTGTGATTGAAAATGACCATAAGTATGAGAAAGAAGATTTAGAAACAATTGACTATAAAACAGCAAGTATTGAGCAGTTAGTCCAATTTACAATGAATAAAGGAATTGTAGGTTGTGGAGGAGCTGGTTTTCCAACTTATGTTAAATATAGGGGAGTTACAGGAATTAGCAAAGTAATAATTAACGCTGTTGAGTGTGAGCCATACATAACAGCTGATTATAAAGAAATTGATGCTAATGTTGAATATTTAATGATTGGCGCTCTAGCTATGAAGAAAATGGCACAAGCTGAAGAAGTTGTAATAGCGATTAAGAAAAACAAAAAAGAATTAATTGCCAAAATGCAAGCAGCAGCTACTGACCCAAGTATTAAAATTAGTGCTGTACCAGATGAGTATCCAATGGGCTGGGAAAGATCACTTATTAGATATTTATATAAAAAAGAATACGAATCGCTACCATCAGAAATTGGTTTGGTTGTAAATAACTCAACAACAGCAATTCAGCTAGCGATTGCAATGGAAACAGGAATGCCAATTGTCGATAAAATTGTAACAGTTAGTGGTAATGCAATTAACTCACCACAAAATATTACAGTTAGAGTTGGAACTCAAGTTAAAGAGTTACTAGCGGCAGCAGGTAATAGTGAAGAAGACGACGTTATATTAATAAATGGTGGTCCTATGATGGGTAGTACAATGGATAATGCCGATTATGTTATAACACCTTACAGCAATGCTGTAACACTATTAAAACCAGAACGAGTTGATTCAATTGCTTGTTTAAGATGTGGGGCATGTTCAGATTATTGTCCAGCAGGATTACAGCCAGTTAGAATTAATGAAGCTTTCAAGGCAAGAGATTTTGATGAATTGAAAAGACTTGGCGCTGATAAATGTATTGAATGTGGACTATGTTCATTTGTTTGTCCATCAAAAATTGAGGTTACTCAAGGTGTAGTTACTGCAAAACGCGTTGTAGCAGGATTAAATAGGAAAAAGTAGGAGGAATATTGTGAATTTTATTACAAGGAAAAGTCCAAATTACCGACAAAAACAATCGACATTGAGAATTATGACAGAACTTTCAATTGGATTGCTAGTAGTTGCTTTGGCATCAGTCTACTACTATTCAACCAAGGTTGATATTTCAGTTGGACTTAGAGTTCTAGCTGTTGTAGCAACTGCTGTATTAGTAAATATAGCGCTTGAAGTAGCTTTTGGACTATACAATAAAAAAAGTGTTAAAGATGTATTTTTTACGGAATTTCCATGGGTGACAGGTTTAATCTTTGCCCTAGCAATTCCAGTTACGACTAATTTATATGTTGTTGGTATGTCAACAGCTATCGGAGTACTTTTTGGAAAAGTTATCTTTGGTGGTTTTGGTCACAACGTATTCAACCCTGCCGGAGTAGCAAGAGCAATCGTTTTTTCAAGCTTTAGCCGTCCAGTTGTTGAATCAGTAGTAAAAATGAATGATGTTTTTACAAGTGCAACACCAGCCAACTTAATGGCTTCATTTAGCTGGTTACCATCAGCTGCTTCTTTTGACTCAAAAGCATTTGCTCATTTGGGTTTAAAAGAAATGTTACTAGGAGATCACTTTGGGGCAATTGGAGAAACTTTTGCTCTAGTTATCATAATAGTAGGAGTCGTTTTAGCAATAAGAAAAGTTCTTGACTGGAGAATGCCATTTATTTATATTACAACTCTATTTATCGCATCAGGTATTATTGGGATGGTAAATGGTTTAGGTCTTTGGTATCCATTAGCATTTGTTATGTCAGGTGGAGCACTATATGGAGCAGTCTTTATGATTACTGATCCTGTAACATGTCCAACGCAAAAAACGGGTAGAGTTATCTTTGCAATGGGTGCTGCAGTTATAACAATTTTAATTAGATACAAAGCAAATTATCCAGAAGGTGTTGTATTCTCAATATTAATTATGAATATGTTAACACCAGTTATTGAAGATTTCTTTAATGGTGTTCAAACTAAAATGCGTAAACGTTATTTAGTTAGCTTTTTATCAATGATTGCAATTGCTGGTCTAAGTGTTACTTGGATTGCAGCATCAACAACAAAAGTTGAACCAACTTTAGAACTTGGAGCAACAACAGTCATGGCTAATGAAAAAGTTGAAAAATATGCAGCCAATGTTATAAGTAGTGACAATGTTGATGGAAATACAGTCTTTACTGTAGCCGCTGAAGGTTATGGTTTAAAAGATTCTGAATATCCAAATCCAGCTTACAAAGAAAATATTTTTGAAGTCACAGTTGATAGTAGTAATAAAGTGGTTTTAATTACTATGACACAATTTGGAGATACAAAGGGCTTTGGAGATTTAGTCGATGATGATTTATACTTTGAAAGATTTATTGGTAAAGATTTATTAAATAGTGGTGAAGAATATGACACTATGTCAAATGCAACTTTAACTAGTTACTCATTAATTAGTGCTTTAAATGCAGTTGCACAACAACTAGGGAAGTAGGAGGAAAAAATGAAAAGAGCATTATATTTAGCATTGTTTCTTGCATTAACCGCAGCTTTGGCTGGGGGAGTCCTTTCTTTGGTTAATGATGTAACAAAAGATACAATTGCAGCAGCACAAATAGAAAAAGAACGTGTAAACTTAATTAAGATTTATCCAAATGGAGAATTTATTCAAAAAACTGAAGAAGTCGCAGACATCGATGGTTTAGAAGATTTATTTGAAGTTGTTGGTCAAGGTTATGTTTATAAAATTGTTTCAAGAGGATATGGTGGCGACATTACTTACTTAGTAGGTTTAAATGAAGAAGCTGTCATTCAAGGAATTGCTATTATCAATCACACTGAAACACCTGGTTTTGGTGATGTAATAGAAAAAGAACCATACGCAAAAATGTTAACTGGAAAATCAGCAACAGGAGCACTTGATGTTTCATCAGGGGCAACAGTATCATCAAATGCAATTAACCGTGGAATTTTAATCGCAGCTGAACATTTAAGTGGGGGCGAAATTGTAATTGAAAAACCAGAACCTACACTTGGAAGCAAAGTAGCAATAAACAGTGAAAAAATGGATAAATATGCATCAGTCATCGATTCAAAAGAAGAAAAAGATGGTAAAGCAATTTATACAGTTTCGAGTGAAGGTTATGGTTTAAAAGATGCAGAATATCCAAGTAAAGATTACAAGGAAAATGTATTTGAAATTACAGTAGATTTAGTTAGTAAAGAAATTGTAGAAATTAAGATGGTTGAATTTGGAGACACAGTCGGTTTTGGGGATAATGTTGATAATCCAAAATACTTTGCATTATTTGCAGGCGTTAGTTCAACTGATCAAGAAGTAGACACTGTCTCAAATGCAACGATTACTAGTTATTCATTAATCAGTGCAATTAAAGCAGTTTTAGAAGATATTCAGTAGAGGAGGAATAGGATGTTTAAAAATTTAAAAGAGGGACTAATAAAAAGTAATCCTGTATTCTCGCTATTTTTAGGATTATGTTCAGTTCTTGCAGTTTCTACAACTTTAGATAATGCAATTGGAATGAGCGTTGGTGTTTTATTTGTACTTTTATTAAGTAACATAATTGTTTCACTTATAAAAGGCATTACTCCAAATGAAATTAGAATCCCTGTGTATATTGTAATAATTGCCTCACTAACTAAGTCAGTAGACTTACTTATGGCTGCATATACACCAGACTTACATAGCTCACTTGGTACATTTATTCAATTGATTGCGGTAAACTGTATTATTTTAGGTAGAGCAGAAAGCTTTGCTTCAAAGAATTCAGTAAAAGATTCAATCATTGATGCAATTAGTATGAGTTTAGGCTTTATGCTATCACTAGTACTAATCGCACTAACTAGAGAAATACTTGGTACAGGTGGTTTTGTTTTAAGTAATCCATTTACAGGTAGCCAAGTATTTAGTCTTGGTTTAAGTGAGAGTTTAGCTGATATTTATAGTATAGGCTTATTTACTTCACCAGCTGGCGCATTTATAACTTTCGCATTATTTTCGGCTTTATTTGCTTACTTTAAAGACGAAAAGAAGGGGGTTAGAAAATAATGAATTTTATTCAAATATTTATTGGTGCAATGATTATAGAAAACGTTGTTTTAACTAAGTTTTTAGGATTATGTCCATTTCTAGGAGTTTCTAAAGACAAAAAATCAGCGGTTGGTATGGGATTTGCAGTTATGTTTGTTATGTTTGTATCCAGTATCTTGTCATTTTTCCTAAATAAGGTTTTAGTTGACTTAGATATAGAATATATGGATTTAGTTTTATACATATTAATTATTGCGAGCTTTGTACAATTAGTTGAATTATTCTTAAAAGTCAAAGTGCCAGCATTATATAAAAGTTTAGGAATATTCCTACCACTTATTACAACAAATTGTGCAGTACTATATGTTGCACTAACAACAGCTAAAATGATGTCATTTGGTGAAGTTGTAGTATATGCTTTAGGTGTGCCTGCAGGATTTATGTTGGTTTTGTTTATTTTCTCAAGTGTTCGCCAAAGATTAGAAAGTGCTAATGTTCCTAAATATTTCAAAGGAAATCCAATTGCACTTGTTACAGCTGGATTAATGGCAATCGCATTTAGTGGTTTAGCAGGATTGGTTTAAGATGGGATACGCGATACTTTTAGTTGCAATGTTAGCAGGCTTTTATGCAATGATGTATTATTTTAATAGTTTAGCACCAATTCCAGAAGGCGCTGAAGTAGCGAGTGAATCATGCCACGGTTGTTCAATATCGACGTGTGAGATTCATCCAGCAAAGAGAATTAAGGGGGTAAATTAATGTTAGAGTCAATATTATTAATGTTAGCAGCAGGTTTGATCTTGGGATTTATTCTAGGAGTTGCAGCCGACAGGTTGGTAATTATTGAAGATCCATTAATTGGATTAATTACTGAACTGCTTCCAGGTTACAACTGTGGAGCTTGTGGTTTTCCAGGCTGTGCAAACTTTGCAAAAGGTTTAGTTGAAGGCGAAGCAAATCAAATTTCAAAATGTAGACCTTCAAAACCAGAACAAAGAGAAGTTATAAAAGAAGCATTTGACAAAAATCCTAATATGAAAGGTGAAATTGTCGTAGTAAAAATATAATTTCAATATAACAAAAACACTAGCTAATCAAAATTGATTAGCTAGTGTTTTTTGTAATTTATTATTTAATATACTTTCGAGATACTCGACTTGAAATTGAGGTTAAAACATCATAGTTAATTGTCCCATTTCGATTTGCAACATCATCAATATCAATATGGTCACCAAATATTTCAACTTCATCATATAAATTAACCATATCATCTACTTCAACCATAACTTGATCCATACAGACAAGACCAACAATTGGATAGAGTTGTCCTTTGATAAAAACTTTGTTTCCAGTGTCACTACGCCACAATCCATCAGCATAGCCAATTGGTAAAATTGCAATTTTAACATTTTTGTCTGCTACATAAATTCCTTCATAGCTAACTGTATCGCCAATGTTTAAAGTTCTAATCAAACTAACTTCAGTTTTTAGTGAAACAACATTTTTTAAGCCATTTGCCTTTAAGCCCCCATACAAACCAATCCCAAGTCTGACTGCATTTGTAAAGTTTTCGTTTAAAGCTAAACTTGAGCCACTACTAGAAGCGTGAATCCATTTAAATTTATAGTTTATTTTATCAACAATATTTTTGAAATGTTTAAAGTCTTTTTCGACAATTTTTTCATCTTTACAGCAATAGTGAGTAAAGATCCCTTCAAAGCAGTGTTTATCTTTCAATAAATTAAAAGAATTTAACACACTATGTAAGTCATCATGACCTAAACGGTTCATTGAAGAGTTAACTTTTAAGTGTAAGGTTAAACCACTTGTTTCATTTGCACTTAACTGTTTTGCCCAATCTTCACTAATAACGGTTAAACTGATATTATTTTTAGCAGCAATGTGGGCATAAATAACTGGTACATAGCCCATAACTAAGATTGGTGCATCAGTAGTGAAACTTCTTATTTCCATAGCTTCATCTAAAGTAGCAACAGCTAAATAATCAGTGTTATTTTCGATAAGTGTTTTTGATATTGCTTTTACTCCAAGACCATAAGCATTAGCCTTTACTACGGCAAAAATGGCCTTATCGGTTTTTTCTTTGTAAAAGTTATAATTTGCTTGTAAATTATTTAAATCTACTTTTAAAAATGTGTTTCGATAACTTTCCATTTTAGCGCAATTGTACTGTGTTAGCTTGATAAACTGCTACAGCCACTCCAAATCCAATAACTAAAATTGTAAAATCATTTGCAACAGATGGTATAGCAAATAAATATTCAAATAAATAGTAATCAAGTGGAATACTGTATCCACTAAAGATTAAGCTTAAATAAATTGAAAGCGCAATAGCTATAAATGCTAAGATACCGGCTATATATAAAAACTCATTTGTAGTTCCTCGTCCAATTTTTCTAACTGCATAACCAATTATATAACCAATAGACAAAACGGCTAAATAGTAAAATATATTAAATCCCAAGGTTCTTGATAGGTTAATAACAAAGGCTCCAACTACGGAAACACCTAGAGAAATTGGGGTTGCCAAAAGCAAGGTCTTTTTTATTCGGGCTTTTTTCCCAACTGCGTGATAGTTAAACTTCATATAATCAACTCCTGCTATTATTATATCATGTAAAAAAATATTTCTAGTGTGATTTTTAAAGAAAGGTGTTTAAACCTTAACTATTTGCTATTATCCAGTATAATGTAGATAAGGAGTGGTATTATGAAAATTGTACACGAAACAGATCAGTTTACTTTATTAGAAAACAGTGAAGAATTAGGGTTTTTAAGATATGGGATTATTGATGACATAATGTATATCAATGGGGTTGTAGTTGAAGTTAAACACCGCAGTAAAGGTTTAGCAAAAGTCTTACTTGATGCTGGTGTCGATTATGCCAAGGACAATAAATTAAAAATTATTCCAAGATGCTCTTATGTTGTTAGCGCCTTTGATCGTGGTGGCTATGAAGATGTAGATGCAAGATAAATAGATAAAAAAAGCTCCATTGGAGCTTTTTGCTTATTGATCAGAATAATTATCGAAGTAGCCTTGAATCAAGACAACTGGCGTACCCTTATCACCACTACCACTAGTTAAGTCACAAAGACTTGCAACCAAGTCACTAACTTGACGTGGCGTTGTGCCTTCAGACAAATCAGTATTACTACTATCCAATGTAGTGTTTTTTAAAGTTTTAATCATTTCATCAGTTAACTCTTTACCGCGTAAATCTTTAAATTGATTGTCCGCAATATATTTAATTTTTATTTCACTTGGAGTTCCTTTTAAGCCATCTGTAAAGGCAACAGCTGAAACTGGATCAGCAAGTTCCCAAATTTCACCGGTTGGATCTTTAAAAGCTCCATCTCCATAAACTAAAACTTCAAGATTTTTACCAGTTGCTGCTTTTAATCTTTTACTTAACTCTAATACTACGGCTTCACTCGTTCTAGGAAATAGTTTAACTTCACGATCGGTAGCCTTATTTGAGCCTAACAGGCCAAATCTTTCATTGTATCCATGTTTTGTAGTGGGTTCATTTAATATTTCAGCCAAAGTTACAATGTTTTTTCCACCATTATCTCTTAAAACAGCTTGATCTTCAAAGCGTGAGTGGATACTTGATACGATAACGTGTTTTGTATAATCTAATATCGCTAATGGATTATTAGAAAAGATGATTTCAATATTTGGAGCTAATGATTTATAAAAATCAATATAGTCTAAACCAGTATATAAATGCTTGGTTTCATATCCAAATACTTCTCTAAATTGTTGTTCATTAAATACATCTGAAAAAGGGTTGACACCTTTATCTAATATGGCTTTGTTACTAATTAAACGGTTACCTACTTCATCAGTAGGGTAGCTTAATTGTAAAACAACTTTTTTAGCACCTTTAGCTATTCCTTCAAGAAGAATAGAAAACCTATTTCTTGATTGAATTGGAAAGATTACGCCAACTGTCTCATCTTGAAACTTGCTTTTTACATCATTTGCAATATCATCGATAGTTGCATAGTTGCCTTCTGTTCTTGCAACTAAAGCTTCTGTTACTCCAACAATGTCTTTGTCATTTAAAGTAATATAGTGCAAATCACAAGCTTCGATTAAACTTGCGACAACAGTATCAATTAAATGATCATTTCTTTGCATAATTGGTAATCGTATTCCATAAGCTGTAGTAGTAATTTTTCTCATTTTTTACACCATCCTAAACTATTATAATCTACATGGTTGCAAAAATCAAATAATAGGTAAACTGTAAGTTTTAGTCTATATTAAAATGGTGATAAAATGAGAAACAAGGTATTATATTATGCAGTTAAATATGACGGAGACTATGGGAAAATTGTGCGTGCAATTAATAAAGAAGAGCCTTATAAAAAAATCAATAGCGTTACTAAATTTATTACAATTTTTGACAACAGCTACCCCAAAAAGCTTAAAGCTTTAAAAAAGCCTCCTATTATTCTCTTTTATAAAGGAGACATCGATTTATTAAACAGGGAGTCAATAGGCATTGTCGGTAGCCGCAAAATTAGTCATTATGGTGCTACTTATACAAAAATAATCGTTTCAAAACTAAAACAAGATTTTGTAATTGTTTCAGGGTTAGCTGCTGGTATTGATGCTTGTGCACACAGAGAAGCTGTTAGTGGTGGAAAAAGTATTGCGGTTTTAGGAAGTGGTATTAACTACATTTATCCTAAATCAAATACTAATTTATATAATTTAATGAAAAACGACAATTTAATTATTAGTGAATATCCAGATATGGTAAAGCCCAAACCATATTTTTTCCCTTTTAGAAATAGAATAATTGCCGCATTGTCTAAAAGCATTGTTGTGACACAAGCAAGTATGCGCAGTGGTACGATGTTGACTGTAAATGAGGGCTTAGAACTAAATAAGAGTATTTATGTGCTCCCTTATCGTATTGATGATTTAGATGGAACGGGTTGTAACTATTTGATTCAGCAAGGGGCAAATGTGCTTTTAATTGATGAATTAGCCAATTTATGTAACAATGTATAAGTATATTTGTATTTTATCAGCCTATTGTGTATATTATACGAGAGAATAAACTTAGATAAAAATTAATGTAAAGGAAGATTATATGAAAAAATTAGTAATAGTAGAATCACCTTCTAAATCTAGAACAATTGAAAAGTATTTAGGCGATGATTACCAAGTCTTATCTTCAAAGGGACATATTCGTGACCTTGCTAAAACTGGCAAGGGTCGTTTAGGTGTCGATGTTGAAGATGGCTTTAAACCAAAATATGTAATAAGTAAGGAAAAAAAGAAGGTTGTTGCTGAATTGAAAAAAGCAGCAAAAAAAGCTGATGAAATCTTTATCGCTACCGACCTTGACCGCGAAGGGGAAGCTATTGCATGGCACTTAGCTGAAGAATTAAATGTCGATTTAACTCAAAATAATCGAATCGTTTTTAATGAAATAACAAAAGATGCAATTTTAGAAGCTTTCAAGCACCCGCGTAAAATTGATTTAGATCTAGTTGAATCACAAGAAACAAGAAGAATTTTAGACCGAATTATTGGCTTTAGACTTTCAACACTTTTAAGATCAAAAATTAAAAGTAAATCAGCAGGTCGAGTTCAATCAGTTGCCCTAAAACTTGTTGCTGATCGTGAAGCTGAAATAAATGCTTTTATATCGGAAGAGTACTGGAGTATTTGGGCAGACTTTATTAAAGATGGTGTAAGTGTTGAATCAGAACTACATCATATTAAAAAGAAAAAACCTAAAATTACAAATAAAGAACAAGCGGATAAGATAATTAATGATTGCCAAGATGAATTTATTGTTTCAGCAATCGAATCAAGAAAAAGATCAAAAAAACCAAGGCCAACATTTATAACTTCATCACTGCAACAAGAAGCATCAACTAAATTAAGATTTAGTGCTAAAAAAACAATGCGTGTTGCACAAGGTCTTTATGAAGGTGTAACTGTAAATAAAGAGTTAGTAGGACTTATTACTTATATGCGTACGGATTCCCATCGTTTAAGTCCAATCTTTATCGAAAATGCTTATAAAGAGTTAGAGTCAACTTATGGAAAAGAATATGTAGGAAAATATCGTCCGAGTAAAGATGAAAAAGCTCAAGATGCCCATGAGGGTATTCGTCCTACTCATCCAGAGTTTAAACCACGTGACATAAAAGAGTTTTTAACGAGTGATGAGTATAAACTATATAATTTAATTTATGCGCGTACAATGTCATCATTAATGAAAGATGCTAAAATGGAGACTAATACTGTTGTCTTTACACAAAAAGACTATGATTTTAGACTTTCAGGATCAAGGATTTTATTTGATGGTTACTTAAAACTTTATGGTCAATTCGAACAAGTTAGTGAGCAAACATTACCACAATTTGTTGAAGGTGAAAAATTAGCTTCTCAAAAGGTTGAGGGAAAACAACACTTTACCCAACCACCATCAAGATATACGGAAGCAAGACTAATTAAAGCGCTTGAAGAGTTTGGCATTGGTCGACCAAGTACTTATGCATCAATTATTGATGCTATTACCGGAAGAGATTATGTTGAACACAAACCAAGTACAGAAGGATCTAGCACAAAGGTGTTTTTCCCAACTGAGCGAGGTTTACTTACAAATACTGAACTGCAAAATTTCTTTAAAGATATAATTAATGAAGAATACACTGCAGAGATGGAAAGTAATCTAGACAGTATTGCTGATGGAGAAACGCAAAGACTAGAAATGCTTACTAAGTTTCATGATGAATTTATGCCACTATTAGATAATGCCTATGAAAATATGCAAAAAGTCGAACCAGAACCAATTGGCGAAAAATGTCCAGAATGTGAAGAGGGTCAACTAGTCATTAGAGATGGTCGTTATGGTAAGTTTATTTCCTGCAATACATTTCCAACTTGTAAGTACACTAGAAAAATTGTAGATCCAAACAAAGTTGAACCAGAATTACTAGAAGAAAAATGTCCACAATGTGGAAGTCCTTTAATTAAACGTAAAAACCGCTTTGGCAAATACTTTATTGGCTGTAGTGCTTTTCCAGCATGTAAGTATTTAAGAAACATTGACGAAGATGGTAACGAAGTAGAAATAGACCCAAGTAAAATTAGAAAAGGTCCAGAAGTTTTAGAGGAAAAATGTCCTGAATGTGGAAGTCCTTTAATTAAACGAAAAAACCGACGTGGTGAATTCTTTATTGGCTGTAGTGCATTTCCAAAATGTCGCTACTTGAGAAATGTTGACCAAGATGATGAAGAAGAAACGACAGAATCAAATGAAGATAATAAGACTGATGAAATAATTATAGAAGATCAAAAACAAGAAATTGACACACTAGAATCTGACGTTGAATCAGATACTATAGTTAAGGATGATTAAATGAAAGTAAATATTATTGGAGCTGGCCTTGCTGGTAGTGAGGCTGCTTACCAATTAGCAAAAAGAGGCGTTAATGTCACTTTATTTGAAATGCGCCCAAAAGTTAAAACTGATGTTCATCAAACTGAGTATTTCGCAGAACTTGTTTGTTCAAACTCTTTTAGAAGTGATGATATTTTAAATGCGGTTGGTCTACTTAAAGCTGAGATGCGCTTGCTTGATAGCCTGATTCTTAAGGCTGCTGATAAGTGTTCACTTCCAGCAGGAAGTGCACTAGCGGTTGACCGTGATGCCTTTGCACAAGAAATAACTAAGACTCTAAAAGGTTTTGACAATATTGAAATAATTCGTGAAGAAGTTGTTGAAATTCCTGAGGGCTTTACAATTATTGCAACAGGTCCACTAACAAGCGATAAATTCTCACAAGCTATAAGTGACTACTTTAGTGAAGACTATTTGCACTTTTTTGATGCAGTTGCCCCAATTATTGATGTAGAATCTGTTGATATGGACAAAGCTTACTATAAATCAAGGTATGATAAAGGCACGGCAGATTATTTAAATTGTGCAATGAATCAAGAAGAATTTGAACTATTTTATAAAGAATTAAGCCAGGCAAAGACAGTTCCTTCAAAAGAGTATGAAGAAGAAGTGTTTTTTAATGCCTGTATGCCAGTAGAGCAAATTGCTAAACAGGGTGAAAAAACTTTATTATTTGGGCCAATGAAACCTGTTGGTTTAGAAAAGACGCCAGAAGATCGTCCATATGCTGTCGTTCAATTAAGACAAGATAACTTTGCTAAAACTTTATATAACATAGTTGGTTTTCAAACACGCTTGACATGGCCAGAACAAAAAAGAATTGTTAGATTAATTCCAGGTTTGGAAAATGCTGAAATTGTAAGATATGGTGTAATGCACAAAAACAGTTATATTAATTCACCAAAAATATTAAACCATAACCTCCAAGTTAAAAATCGTCTTGATTTAATGGTAGCTGGACAATTTAGTGGTGTTGAAGGTTACATTGAAAGTGCAGCAATGGGACTTTTAGCTGGTCTTAACATGGCAAAACTAGTTAAAGGCGAACAACTTTTAAATTTAGACAATTCAACTATGATTGGCGCTCTTGCTAATTACATTAGTAATGCTGATCCAGAAAATTTTCAACCAATGAATGTTAACCATGGCTTAATCAAGTTTTCCTTTAAGGCGTCAAAGCGAATAAGAAGAGAAAAAACCGCTGAATTAGCCTTAAGCATTATAAAGCAGTTGAGTGAAAATGTATGATTATTTAAATGAGTATAATAACTATTTAAAATCTAATGTACAAGCTTCATCAAATACAATTGAAGCTTATAGTCATGACATAAAAAGATTTATTGATTTTTTAAATGCTGAAAGTGTCAGCGATCTAAAACAAGTCGATAATCTTTTAGTACGGACTTATATAACTAAATTACGCTTAGGAGACCTTAGTGATACACAACTTGGAAGTAGTACTATTTCAAGAAATTTGTCATCACTAAGATCTTTTTACTATTTTTTGATTGAATATCATAATTTTGACAACAATCCATTTTTAGCAATAAAAACTATTCAATCTGACAAAAACTTACCAGACTTTCTATATTACAACGAAGTTGAGCAGCTACTTGATTCTATTGAAGTCAAAAATTTTATAACTTTAAGAAATCGCTTAATGCTAGAAATGATGTATGGCTGTGGTTTGCGAGTTAGTGAAGTCACTGATTTGCAAGTAAACAATGTTAATCTTTTAGAAAGATACATAAAAGTTTTAGGAAAGGGTAATAAGGAGCGCTTGGTTCCATTTCACATGGGTATTAAAGATTTACTAGAAGATTATTTAAAACAGCGCCAGCAAAAACAAATTTCCAATAATTTCCTTTTTTTAAATAATCGCAACAATCATCTAACAAGTAGGGGAGTTCAATACATTTTAGACAAAGTCGTCGCTAATAGTGCCTTGAGTAAAAATGTTCATCCCCACATGCTTAGACACTCATTTGCAACGCATCTTTTAGACAATGGAGCCGATATTAAAGTTGTGCAAGAATTATTGGGACATTCCAATCTTTCAACAACACAAATTTATACCCACGTATCCATTGATACACTAAAAAATGTTTACTTAAATTCCCATCCTCGCAACAAAAAATAGAAGATCATTAAACTCTTTTGATCTTTTTTGCTTTTTGTAAACTTATTATTGACAGTAAACGCTTACATGTTAGTATAGGGATAGGAGGTATTTAAAAATGAAGAAAATTAGCAAAAGATTTTTGTCAATAATAACTGCTTTTGTTTTGATTTTAGGTTCAACATCAGTAATGACAAATGTTGCAGCCTTAGAAGCAAACGAAGTTATTATTTTACACACAAATGACATGCACGGGCAAATGGATGAAAAAGTTCTCGAGCTGGCATATGTAAAAGCGTATAAAGATCATGTTAAAGCTACCGCTATAATTGATGGTGGAGACGCATTTCAAGGTTTACCGCTTAATAACTTGACTAAGGGAGCTAAGTTAGCAGAGATTATGAATGTCATTGGCTATGATGCAATGGCGATTGGTAATCATGAATTTGACTATACGCGCGGAGTTGCTCTAGGTTTAGAAGATGGGTGGGCAAAATCAGCAACCTTCCCTCTATTGTCTTCAAATATCCTTTACAAAGATGCAAAACTAGGAACAGTTGGAACAACTGTTTATGAACCAGGTGTGGTTTTAAATAAAAAAGACAACAACGGAAATGATTTAAAAATAAGTGTTATTGGAGCTTCAACTCCAGAAACTTATGTTAAAGCAGACCCAAGACACACAGAAGGTCTAGAAATCACAAATCCAATTCAAGCCGTTAAAGCTGAAATAGTAAAAACTAAATATGCTGACTCAGATATTTATGTTGTTACTGTTCACTTGGGTATTGATAAAGAAACAAAGTCTGAATGGCGAGGCGATACACTAGCTTTAGAATTATCAAAAATGCCTGAATTAGTCAATAAAAGAGTTATCGTAATTGATGGCCACTCTCATACAGAACACACTGAAAAATATGGCACCAACGTTTTATATGGTCAAACAGGTGGAAGTTTAAGTCATTTAGGCGAAATTACTATAAATTTAGATGACTTTAGTAAATCGGCTGCCAAAGTAATTCAGTTAAGAGACAAGTATGATATTGGTGCAATAAAAGATATCGTTACACCAGATGCAGTTATTAAGACTATGTTGGAGGCTGCAGAAGCAGAATTTGATGAATTAACTAAGGGTGTTGTTTTAGATAATTTACCAATTGAATTAATTGGTGAAAGAGATTTGGTTAGAAGTAAAGAGACTAATTTAGGTAACTTAATTGCAGATTCAATGTTAGAGTATGCTTTAGATACTTTCCCACTTAAATCAGATGTGGCTGTTATGAATGGTGGAGGAATTAGAGCATCATTACCGGCAAATAAACCAATAACTTTAAAAGATGTTTTAACAGTTATGCCTTATGGTAATAGAGTTGTCCAAATCGATGTAACAGGAGCACAAATGTATGAAATGTATGAGCATGCCCTAAAAGCACCTGCTCATGAAACAGATGTCGATGCAAATGGTTTACCTTTGCTAAAATCAGATCCTGCAATTTTACATTCATCAGATTCAATTAGAGTTCACTATGATTCAAGATTACCTATCGGTGAGCGAATTATTGCAATAAAAATCATGGATCCAGAAACCGGAAAAATGAATGATGTCGACCTTAAAAAAATATATAAAGTTGTTACCCTAGAATTTTTAGCTGTTGGTGGAGATGGCTTTAAAATGTTAGGTGGAGCAAGAGTTGAGGGTAAAAATGATGCAGATGTCTTAACAGATTACCTATTGGCAATTGACAGTAAATTTGATTGGAGTCCTTATGAAGCAACACTACCAACATATAGAATTATTGCTGGTCAGTATTATGCAGAAGGACAAGATGTTGTAACATTTAATAAATTAGTAAGTGATTCAAAAGTTAAACTTGATAAAAAAGGTGAATATACTACTGCATCACTAGCGACTTTTGAAAAAGCATACAATGAAGTTCAAGCTATTTATAAGCGATTAGCTGCAAATGAACAAGTAACTGTTTATGAACTAGAAGATGCTCAAAGCACATTAGAGCTTGCAAGTAAAAATTTAGTTTTGAGAAAAGATATCCCACCTACAGGTATTAGTAGTGGAATCTTTGCTTCAATGGCTACAATATCAGCTGCATCAGCTGTGCTTGTGGTTTTAAGAAAAAGAAACAATTAGTAATACTAAGTATTAGTAAAAATTGATTATACAACCCCTTAAATTTATGTAAATAATTTTCATAAATTTAAGGGGTTTTTTATTATGGAAAAAGAGTAAGATCTGATTAAATCAAGATTGATTTGATATAATAGATATAGATAAATCTTTAAATTTAATTAAAAAGATTGGAAGTGTTTTAATGAAAGGAAAATTTATGCCATTAATTTTAGTAGTAATAGTTTTAGTATTAGGTTTACTTTTTATTGATAGGGCAGAAAGAAAAGATGAAGTTGTGCAATCTGTTAACAATAGTTTAATCAAGGGCTATACTGGCGAAGATTATGAAGAAATATATTTGGCTGGTGGATGTTTTTGGGGTGTTGAAGCCTATATGGAGAGAGTCAATGGTGTTATTGATGTAACGAGTGGCTATGGTAATGGTAATACAGAAAACCCAAGTTATGAAGACGTTATTTACAATCAAACTGGACATGCTGAAACTGTTCATGTTAAATATGACCCAAAGGTAATTGATTTAGAGAAAGTTTTGTTATATTATTTTAAGGTAATAAATCCAACGTCAATTAACAAACAAGGTAATGATATTGGTAGTCAGTACCGAACTGGTATATATTATGTAAATAGTGATCAGTTAGAAATTATTAATAAAGTTATAGCAAATGAGCAAAAAAATTATGATGATAAAATTGTGGTTGAAGTATCTCCTTTGGATAATTATTATTTAGCTGAGGATTATCATCAAGATTATCTTGATAAAAACCCAAATGGTTATTGCCATATTAATTTAAATTTGGCAAATGAAAAAATAGAAGGTGAGAAAGATAGTATGAATGAAATTAAGATTGATGAAACGTTATATGAAAAACCTAGTGATGAACAAATTAAAGAAAAATTAAACGCTAGTGAATACGAAGTAACACAAAAAGCTGGAACTGAAAGACCATACACCCATGCTTACAATGACCTAGATAAAAAAGGTATCTATGTTGACATTGTTACAGGAGAACCACTTTTTTCATCAGATGATAAATATGATGCAGGTTGTGGCTGGCCAAGCTTTACTAAACCTATTAGCAAAGAAGTAATTGAAGAAAAAGAAGACAGAAGCGTAGGTAGAGTTAGAACCGAAATAATTAGTCGTGTTGGCGATTCACATTTAGGCCATGTCTTTACAGATGGACCTACTGATGCTGGTGGCTTAAGATATTGTGTCAATGGTGCTTCATTACGTTTTGTTCCATTAGAAGAAATGGAAGCTGAAGGCTATGGATATTTAAAAGGAATATTTAAATAATAATTAAATAAAGTCATCTTAAAAACTTGTGAGATGACTTTATTGTTTATAGTTGGCCAATATCGCAATAAAAGCGTTATAAGCAAGCTTATATTTGTATTATGCCTAGATTTATGGTATATTAATAACTGGCCTAATGATGATTAGGTCTATCACACACTGTGGATTCGGATTTCCGTGCTCAAAGTATTATAATGAGTTAAATCCGTTGGAAATGGTGGAGGAGAAACGGGAAAGAGGAGTAAAAATTATGTCAGTAGTATCAATGAGAAAACTATTAGAAGCTGGTGTTCATTTCGGACATCAAACTAGACGTTGGGATCCAAGGATGAAAGATTATATTTATGTTGCCAAAAATGGTATTCATATAATTGACCTTGAACAAACTCAACAAGCAATCGATGAATCATATGAATTCATTAAAGAGTTATCTGAAAGAGGCGGAAAACTATTAATTGTTGGAACTAAAAAACAAGCTCAACAAACAGTAGTAGAAGAAGCTTTAAGATCAGGATCATTCTATGTAAATAACAGATGGTTAGGTGGACTTTTAACTAACTTTAGAACTATCCAAAAATCAATTAGAAGATTAATCGAAATTGAAACAATGGACGAAAATGGTTCAATTAGTATTTACACTAAAAAAGAACAAGCTATCCTTCGTAAAGAAGCAGAAAAATTAGAAAAAAACTTAGGTGGAATTAAAGAAATGCGTAAACTGCCAGATGCAGTTTTTGTAGTAGATCCACTTGAAGATGCAAACGCAGTAGCGGAAGCAAGAAAACTAAAAATCCCAGTCTTTGGTTTAGTAGACACAAACTGTAATCCAGCAATTGTTGACTATCCAATCCCTGCAAATGATGATGCAATTAGATCAATTAAACTTATTGTAGAACTTATGGCTGACGCTGTAGTTGAAGCAAAAGGTGGAATCTTATCAGCTGCTCACCAAAATGCAGAAGGCGATGACATTACAATGAAAGATGTTATTGTAAATGTTCAAAGACAACACGAAGAACAAACAAGAAGAAGAAGAGCAAAATTTGACGAAAAGAGAAAACGTCAACAAGGTGGACGTCGTAATCCAAATCCAAGATTTGCTAATCCAAGACAAGCTAGACCAGCAACTGGCGCTAGCACAACTGGTTCAAGACCAGCAGCTAGACCAACAGAAGCAACTCCAGCAGCAAAACCAGCTGTAGCAGCAACTACTAGCAAACCAACTGAAGACTAATAATAAATATAAAATAAAAACTTAAATGGAAGGTGAATAAAATGAGTATTACTGTAGCTATGATTAAAGAATTAAGAGACATGACAGGCGCAGGAATAATGGACGCTAAAAAAGCTTTGCAAGAAGTAGATGGAAACATTGAAGAGGCAGTTACATACCTAAGAAAACAAGGTATGGCTGCTTCAGCTAAAAAAGCGGACAGAATTGCTGCTGAAGGAATTACTTCAATTAAAGTATCTGAAAATGAAGCACTATTATTTGAAGTAAATTCAGAAACAGACTTTGTCGCAAGAAACGAAAACTTTCTAAAAATGATCGATGAAATCGGAGTAGCACTTTTAGCATCAGATGCAAAAACAAATGAAGAAGCTCTTGAAGTTTCTTTAAATGATGAAACAATTGGAGAAGCAATTATCCAAGCAACTTCAACTATTGGTGAAAAAATTTCATTTAGAAGATTTGAAAGAATTACAAAAACTGCTGACCAAGTATTTGGAGCCTATGTTCACATGGGTGGAAGAATCAGTGCTATCGCTGTTGTTGAAGGAGAAGTAAGTGTTGCAGAAGATATCGCAATGCAAATTGCTTCAATGAATCCTAAATATGCAACAAGAGATGACATTGCAGATGAAGATCTTGCTAAAGAACGTGAAATTCAAGAATCGATTTTAGAAAGTGATGAATCGCTAAAAGGTAAACCACAACAAGTACTTGATGGTATTATCCAAGGTAGAATTTCTAAAACAATGAAAGACTTTACACTAGTTGACCAAGATTTCTTCAAGGAATCTAAACAAACTGTTGGACAGTATCTAAAAGAAAATAATGCTAAAGTTGTTTCATTTGAGCGTTATGAGTTAGGTGAAGGCTTAGAAAAACGTGTTGAAGATTTCGCAGCCGAAGTTGAAGCACAAACTAAGTAAATTTTAACTATAAGGCAGTTTTTCTGCCTTTTTTTTTAAGGAGAGATTATATGTATAAAAGAATCCTATTAAAGTTAAGTGGAGAAGCACTATCGAGCAAGGATCAGCTATTTGATGCCAAAATTTTATTTGAAGTGGCTAACGAGATAAAAAAGATTACTGAAAAAGGTGTCGAAGTAGCAATTGTTGTTGGTGGTGGAAATATTCTACGTGGAAAAGAAGTTGTTGAAAGTGGTATTGAAAGAGTTCATGCAGACTACATGGGAATGTTGGCTACTGTAATGAATGCTCTAGCTTTACAATCAGCTTTTGAAACGGCAGGTCTTGATACAAGAGTCCAGTCAGCAATAGATATTAACAAAGTTGTTGAGCCTTTAATTGTTAGAAGAGCAAAACGTCACTTAGAAAAAGGACGAGTTGTAATCTTTGCTGCAGGAACAGGTAATCCTTACTTTTCAACTGATACAACGGCAGCTCTAAGAGCTTCAGAAATAGAAGCAGATGTAATTTTAATGGCCAAAAATGGAGTTGATGGAGTCTATTCTGAAGACCCAAAACACAACCCATATGCAGAAAAATATGATATACTTACTTATATAGAGATGTTAAAAAATAACCTCGCTGTCATGGATGCAACTGCAAGTAGCATGTGTATGGAAAATGATATGGAAGTTATCGTTTTTAACATGAATGACTTATCAAATATTTCAAGAATAATTGACGGTGAAGTAATTGGAACAAAGATTACTCGCGAAGGATAATTTGATAATACTATATTTATAAAAAACAATTAGGAAAGGATGTATGATTTATGCATTATGAAAACGCAGATCAAAGAATGAAGGAATCTTTAAAGGTACTTTCATCAAATTTAATGCAAGTGCGCACAGGAAGAGCTAGTACAAGTGTACTTGACGATGTTCGAGTTGACTATTATGGAGCACCTACGCCATTAAACCAAATTGCTAGTCTTTCAGTAGTTGAAGGCAGCCAAATAGTTATTAAACCATATGATTCAAACTCACTAAAGGATGTTGAAAAAGCTATTCATCAAGCTGACTTAGGTTTAAATCCTATTAATGATGGAACACTAGTTAGAATTAACATTCCAACACTTACTGAAGAGGTAAGAAAAAACATTGTAAAAGATGTTTCAAAAATGGGTGAAGAAGCAAAAGTCGTAGTCAGAAATATTAGAAGAGATGCTAATACGGATGTAACTAAGGCAGATTTCACTGAAGATGATGAGCATTCTGAATTAAAAAGAATTCAAGAATTAACAGATAGTTATACAAAAAAAATTGACGAACTGATTGAAAAGAAATCAGCAGAAGTAATGACAATATAAATGAGTAACGATTTAAAGCACTTAGCAATAATAATGGATGGAAATGGTCGTTGGGCTAAGGCTCAAGGCAAAGATCGCTCCTACGGTCACCGCAAGGGTGCTGAAAACATGAAGAAATTAGCGATTAAGGCGTCAAAACTGGATATTAAAGTTTTGACTCTTTATGCTTTTTCTACTGAAAATTGGAGTCGATCTGAAAGTGAAGTTAATTATTTAATGAAGCTGCCAGGTCTATTTTTTGACGTTTACATGAAAGAAATTCAAGAGAGTAATATTAAAGTTGAGTTTATTGGTTTTATTGAGCAACTTCCAAAAGCAACCCAAAAAGTTGTTTACAAATCGATTGAAGATACAAAGACTAATACCGGTATGGTGTTAAATTTGGCAATAAATTATGGAAGTCAACAAGAAATAGTCCATGCGATTAAAAAATATACACAAGAAGTAATTGCAGACAATCGTAACAATGATCTAACTGTTGAACTGTTTAATGATTATTTAATGACAAAAGACTATCCAGCCGTTGACCTTTTAATTAGAACAAGTGGAGAATATCGTCTCTCTAACTTTCTTTTATGGCAAATAAGTTATTCTGAATTATTTTTTACAAAGATTCCATTTCCAGATTTTAATCCGAAAGAGTTAGAAAAAGCAATCTTGGATTATAATTTAAGACATAGAAGGTTTGGTGGTTAAATGAAACAAAGAGTAATAACAAGTTTTGCAATAATAGCCGCAATAATACCAATATTCTTTTTTCAACAATATTTTATGGCAATCCTGATATTTGCAATATTTTTTGCAACATTTGAGTTAAATGATTTAATTGTAGATAAAAAGATACCTTTGCTAATGATTGGTATATTTATTTATCTATTCGCCTTTGGTTTGAATTTTCTAATTGGTGATGATAAATTAATTATAGTAGGTTTGGCATTAATATTTTTTGTTTTATTAGATTTGTACTATCGAGAAATTGGTTTTAATGATTTAGCACTTGTGTTTAGTGTTGCAACATTGTTAGGCTTTGCAATAAACGCATTAGATTTTCTGTATAATTTAGATATGCTTTTAGTCGTTTTTGTGATTTTAGTAAACTATTCCAGTGATGTTGGAGCTTATCTTATTGGAAGTCGCTATGGAAAAAGAAAACTAGCACCAAAAATATCACCAAATAAAACTATTGAAGGTTCACTTGGAGGAATATCATTATCTTTAATAATGGGAATTGGGTTTGGGACGCTGTTTTTAAAAGATTATTTAACAATTGATAAATTAATTTTAGTGAGTTTAATTATTCCAATCGTTGCTCAAATCGGTGATTTGTTCTTTAGTTCGCTAAAACGTACTTACAATAAAAAAGATTTTGGCTCACTGTTTCCAGGTCACGGTGGCGTTTTAGACCGTATTGATTCATTAGTATTTTCACTATTATTTATGATGATATTAATTAGGCTTGGCGTTTTTGGAGTCATTTTATGAAAGAGCTAATCTTACTTGGAGCTTCAGGCTCTATTGGTGTCCAAAGTTTAGATGTTATTAGAAATTATCCAAATGACTTTAAATTAAAAGCCTTTAGTGTTGGAAACAATACAAGCAATGTTGCCAGTTTAATAAAAGAGTTTAAACCACAAGCTGTTTATATGCTTGATAATAATATAGTTGAGACTTTTAAGGCCCAATTTTTAGAAGTCGCTTTTTTTTCAGGTGACCAACTAGATGCTTTAATCAATTTTGTTGATGCTGATCTTTTAGTTAATGCAGTTGTTGGAATTGCGGGTTTAAAGCCAACATGGGCCGCAATCAATAAAAGTATGCATATTGCCCTAGCAAATAAAGAAACTCTTGTTGCCGGTGGCGATTTGATAATGAATTTAGCCAAAAGTAAAAATGTAAATATTTATCCTATTGATAGTGAACACTCGGCAATTTGGCAATGTTTATTAGGTAGCGATAAAAAAGCAGTTAAAAGTATAACATTGACTGCATCTGGTGGAAGTTTTAGAGATTTAGATCGCCAGCAATTAGCAAATGTAACAAAAGCTGATGCCCTAAATCATCCAAATTGGTCAATGGGAGCAAAAATTACAATCGACTCAGCGACAATGATGAATAAAGGTTTAGAAATAATTGAAGCTCACTATTTATTTGATATTGACTATGACAATATTGATGTAATTTTACACAAACAAAGTATTGTGCACTCATATGTTGAATTTATTGACTATAGTATTATTGCCCAACTTGGCAAGGCGGACATGCGCCAGCCAATCCAGTTTGCACTGACATATCCAAGACATTTAAAACTGTTTGGCGGAAGTAGTTTAGATTTAAAAAGTATTGCCAGTTTAACTTTTGAAGAAGTTGATTTTAAACGCTTTCCACTAGTAAAACTAGCCTATGAAGTTGGAAGGGCTAAGGGTAGTAAACCAATAGTTATGAACGCTGCTAATGAAGTGGCAGTAAACTTATTTTTAAATGATAAAATAAGTTTTAATGATATTGAAACAATTATTATTAAAACTGTAGATAAATATAAATTAGAAGATGTAGCGTCAATTAATAGAGTGCTACAAATTAATGATGAAGTAAAAAAAGATGTATTTAATAATTATTTAAGCATTATTAGCTAGGAGGCTATATGACACTTATCTATTTCATATTAGTATTTGGGGTTATTATTACTATTCATGAGCTTGGTCACTTACTAGCTGCAAAATATTTCAACGTTTATTGTGAAGAGTTTTCGTTTGGAATGGGACCACGTCTATTTCATAAAAAATATAAAGAAACTACTTATAGTATTAGATTATTTCCAATTGGAGGCTATGTTGCAATGGCAGGTGAGCCTGATGCAAATTTTGATCAACAGCATATTCCAAAAGAGCGAACAATCAAAGGTATAAGTAAATGGAAGCAAATTATTATTATGATTTCTGGAGTTGTAATGAACTTTATTTTGGCACTATTTTTATTTATCGCGATTAATTTAATAGTTGGCCAAGTTCAACAGCCAACAAAGCCAATTGTTAGTGAAGTTGTGGTTAATTCAGCTGCTGACAAAGCTGGAATTTTAGCAAATGATGAAATCATTAAAGTAATATATCCAAAAGGTGATATTGTTTATCCAAAAGAGTTTAGTGAGATTGGTACATTTTTTGAACTATTTCCAAATGAAGATATTACCTTTGTAGTAAAAAGAGATGGTGTAGAAAAAACACTAATTATCCAGCCACAATTAGATGAAGAAGCTGGCCGCTATTTAATCGGTATACAAGGTGTAGCTGGAGACATAGTAGATTTAACGTTTATGGGTGCTATAAAAGAAGGTTTTAATTCCTTTAAACAAGGTGGAAGTCTAATTTTAAAAAGTTTTCAGTTTCTAATTAGAGGTATTGGTTTAAGTAAGGTATCAGGACCAATCGGGATTTTAGATCAAACAGGTCAAATAATGGGGACAGCATCAAGCTTTAAAGAAGGATCACTACTAATAATGAATTTAATTGCCTTGTTTTCAGTGAATTTAGGAATTTTTAATTTAATTCCACTGCCTATGTTTGATGGCGGAAGAGTTGTCTTAACGCTTTATGAGATTATATTTAAAAGAGATGTAAACAAAAAAGTTGAAAATGGCCTAATGATGGCAAGTTTATTTATCTTGCTGCTTCTGGTTTTCTATACAACATGGAATGATATTAGTAGAATTTTATTTAGATAAAGGAGACATATAATGAATATTTTAGTAACGGGTGGACTTGGTTATATTGGAAGTCATACAACAGTAGAGTTATTACAAGAGGGATATGAAGTTTTTATTGTCGATAATTTAAGTAATTCAACAATTGATGTTTTAGATAAAATTGAAATAATAACAAATAAAAAACCGCAATTTAAACAAGTAGACCTTTTAGATTACAAAGGTTTAGAAAAGGTATTTAGCGAAAATAAATTTGATGGGGTTATTCATTTTGCCGGATTAAAAGCAGTAGGGGAGTCAGTTGAAATTCCTTTGGCATATTATGAAAACAACGTTAGTGCAACAATTAATTTAATGAAATTAATGGAAAAATATTCAGTTAAAAATATTATCTTTAGCTCAAGTGCCACAGTATATGGTGAGCCAGATACTGTACCTATGAAAGAAGACTTCAAAACTTATGCAACAAATCCTTATGGCCAAACAAAGGTCATGGTTGAAGAAATCTTAAAGGACTACACTTTTGCAAATAAAGATTATACAGCGATCTCCCTTAGATACTTTAATCCAGTAGGTGCTCACAAAAGTGGCTTAATTGGAGAAAATCCAAAAGGTATTCCAAACAACTTACTACCTTTCATTGCACAGGTTGCAACAGGCGAGAGAGACCATTTAAGAGTGTGGGGCGATGATTATGACACAGTAGATGGAACTGGTGTCCGCGATTACATTCACGTTGTAGACTTAGCTAAAGGCCATATCAAAGCTTTAGAGTATAGTGTAAAAATTAAAGGTCTAGAATTTATTAATTTAGGTGCAGGAAAAGGTTATAGTGTACTTGAAGTTAAAAAAGCTTTTGAAAAAGCTTCAAATAGAGAAATAGCTCACAAAGTTTATCCAAGAAGAGCTGGCGATATTGCCACATCTTATGCTGATGCAAATAAAGCATTAACACTATTAGGATGGGAAACAAAGGCTGACATTGATGAAATGTGTGAAGATGCATGGAGATTTATGCAAAATAAATAGAAAACAAAAAAGCTAAAGTCAAAACCTTTGGCTTTTTTACTATTTATAATATCTCTCAATTATGCTAAGATATAGAAGGAAATAGGTGGTATTAAGATGAGTAAAAAACAAAAGAATAACACTATAATAATTGGATTTATCGTCATATTGCTAGCATTAGCGACGACTTTTTATGTGCTTTCAAATCGCGAAACTGAGCCAATAGAAAAAGATAAACCAATACTAAACGTTGTAAATTACAATGTTTTTGATTATGAAAATGTCGATTTTAGATTTGTTGTAGTTGAAATTGGCGTTGTAAGTGAGGAAGACTTAAATATAGAACTTAGTGAAATCAAGGTAAACAACTTAAGATTAAATACTAAAGATGATTATATTGCAAAGCTATTAGCTCAAGATTATAAAGATAACTTTAGCAAAATTGATGAAATGTTTTTTGTAAATGAACAATCTTCAATCGTTACTTTATTTTTACCAATAATTGATAAAAATGATGTAGAGGCAAAACTTACTTCACAATATTTTGATGATTTAGTCATTGATTTAAGCAAAAATGTCATCGTAGTAAAAAATGAAAAACCACCAGTAGATGATGATGGTGCTGATAATGTTGTTGTAAAAGATGGATATACTTTAAAAACACTAGGCTTTTTTAATAATCGTGATTTTAAATACTTTTATGATGGTGTCGAGTTTAATTCATCATCAAATGAGGTGCTACATGTTATACCAGTTAAACTTATATCTAATGATAAAAAAGTTTACAAAATAACTGAAGCTAAATTTGTTTTTGATGAATTTGACAGTGAACTAATTGCTGAAGACTCATCATTTAAAACAGTTGACCATGAAAGTATAATAGGAATAGAAACAAGCAGTGAAAAAGAAGGTTCGCTAATTTTTGTAAGTTTTTCTCAAAGTTTAGAACCAGTTACATATAAAGGTGTTTTAATGATTAAAGTTAATAATGGTGAATGGATAGAATTAGAGGTTGTAATCTAGTGAAAAATATTTTAAGAAAAGTAATAATAATTGGATTATCACTATTAATGCTGTTAAGTTTAGTGGGTCAGTTTTTAGTATTTGCAAACGAGTCAGAAATATTTAATGAAACTNNTAATGAAACTACAGATCCAATTGAGGAAACTGAAGATCCTATTGTTCCTGAAACGGAAATACCAAAAAAACCTGAAGTTGAAGATATCGGAAAAACACATGCTGACTTACATAAGCCAGCAGTTACTTGTGATGATTTTGAATTGGTCACAATCGATACTACGGGAATATTTACAGTACAAGCATGTTACAGTGACTTTTCAAGTGCTATTAGTGCAATGAATAGTCATCAAGATACTTCTGCTGCCCTAAGACATAAAAATTCAAATAGCCCAATGAAATTTGTTGCAGCAAAAAGGGCAATTTTAAATCCAGTACCACATCGTATTAATGGTAATGCAACGATGGTAATATCAATGTCAAATGCGACAACATACATTTCAAGAAGTTATGAAATGGCTTATTTTGAAACATTAAGCTATAACACTAGTACTGGAACCGGCCGTGTTAAAGTAGGTACGACTGGCTTTCAAGGCAGCGCAGAATTAAAACAATTAGATATTATACCAATGGTTTATGTTGAAAATAAAATAATGGTTGAGGTTGGCGGATCTACAGCCAAAAATGTCAGTTCAACTGTAAAAAGAACAAGACTTAATGCAGCTCCTGCTCAATCATTTTATACTGTAGGCCAGGGTACATCAGGAAAAGTAATATCATTTACTGCTGAACATTTACATAGAGTTGAAAATCAGCCATATTTAGTTTCTTACTTAGCAAGAATGACTTTGGGACCAGCAGATCAAAGTTGGATGAAAGAGGGAAGGTATTATAGTTGGGATGGGATTAACTTTTATAGTGATCGCGACTATAAGAAATTTGTAGGAACTTATTATAACTACTATCAATATTTACCACTTAGAAGTAAAACTAAATTAAGTGCTAATGACTTGGATAGCTATTTAAATAAGCAGGCAAAGACACCTTCAGCTATGAGTAATTTAGGTGCAAGTTATTTAAAACATGGTTTAGAATATGGATTTAACCCACTTTTGGTCTTTGCACTGTCAGCTCATGAGTCTGCATGGGGAACAAGTAACATTGCCAAAACCAAGTACAATTTTTTTGGATGGAATGCATATGATTCAAACCCTGGAGCTGCATCAGAATTTAAAACTCCAGATTTAGCAGTTAAAGATTATATGGGCGTTAAATTAAGAGGTTATCTTGATGTAACATTTGCCGATTCTTATTATAAAAAAGATTTTAGATATCATGGGGCACACCTTGGAAACCGCGGTAGTGGTTTAAATTTAAAATATGCATCAGATCCATATTGGGGCATGAAAATTGCTGCTATAGCATATCAAATTGATTTAGCAGCCGGCTTAAAGGATTACAAGGGCTACACTATTGGTTTAGTTTTAGATGGAGATGAGTATGTTTCCAAAAGTTTAAGTGTAAGCAATACTAATGAAAAAACAGGCGCTAATAGATATGAAAACTTCTATAACTATAAAACATCATCAGGTTATATGCCAACTGTTACTACAACTATAATTGATACTTATGAAAACCATTATAAGACTCAAACATTTGCTGCGATAGATAGCAGTAATAACATTATGGATATTGATAGTAAAACAGGTGCATTTACTTATAATTGGGATTTAAGTACAGGCTTTTTGAAAAAAGACAAAGTACAAATTGTTTCTCAAAGAATAGCCACAGAAATATTGAGACTAGGTGGTGAAAACCGTCAAGGCACAGCAATTTTAGCAAGTCAAAATGTCTATCAAACTTCCAATGCAGTTGTATTATCAGGTTTTGGTGCTGACGTTGATGCACTAACTGGAACACTTTTAGCAGCACAACAAAATGCTCCACTGCTGATTACTCATGTGGGCTATTTAACAGACATTACAAAGAATGAAATAACAAGGTTACAAGCAAATACTATCTACATCTTAGGTGGCTTAAACGCTGTTTCTCAAGCTGTTGAAGATGAACTAGTTGGTATGGGCTTAAATGTTATTCGCTTAAAAGGTGAAAACAGATATGAAACGGCAGTAAATGTTGCCAAATATGTAAAAGATAATAGTAGCACTTTAAGTGATCATGGATTTTTAGTTGTTGGTAATGAAGCTAAAAAAGGTGATGCACTAGCCGATGCCTTAGCGATAGGGCCTGTTTCAGCAATGCTAAAAAGACCAGTATTACTAGCTAGTCGAAAAGATTTACCACAACCAACCCTAGATGCAATTGTTGAATTAAATATAAATAAAATTACAATTATTGGTGGCTTAGTAGCTATTAGCGGTGAAATTGAACAACAGTTAGTTGATTTAGGAATTAGTGTTGATCGTGTTTATGGTGATAGTCGTGAACAAACGGCAATCCAAATTGCAGATAAATACTTTGTAAATACAAATTTAGCTATAGTTGTTAATGGTAGACGCTCTGCAGATGCACTTGTTGGTGGCTATCTAGGAAATATTAAAAATGCACCTATACTACTTGCTCATGATTCGGGATTAAGTAATGACACAAAGGATTACCTTAAAAAGAGATTTTACAATAGTATGATCTTAGGTGGAAAGTCTGTTGTATCAGATAAGACTTATGAAGAAGTCAAAAAGTTAGTTAACACAAATTAGAGCAATCAAGTTTATGTAGGGTAACTATTTCAATAAATTCTTAAAAATAATAAAATAAATCACAAGATAATTTCTCATTATCTTGCGATTTTTTACATTTTAGGGACTTAAATACGATTTATCACTGCCTAAACTTATAAAGACACTATACTTACATGTCACAAAATTGACAAAGTAGGTGTCTACGTATAATATAAAGTTAAGAGAAGAACTACTTATTTTGAGAAAATAGATCTAGATGCAGAGGTGACATTATGCTAACTTATATTAAAAATATTTTCAAAAATCAAAAAGGTCAAGGAATGGTAGAATATGGCCTCATTATTTCTTTAGTATCTGTTGTAGCAATTGCATCAATTTT
>LFRM01218194.1_pt1 | contig 33217 bp, 28 predicted proteins | sample 618341 | NCBI WGS metagenome assembly LFRM01 (sample SAMN03654438, study PRJNA283298) | anaerobic digester metagenome | isolation source: pool of bioreactors CSTR01a, CSTR02a, and CSTR03a thermophilic anaerobic... | place: Denmark: Kgs. Lyngby | collected 2014-05-21 | reverse complement strand
ACAGCATCTGTATGAAAAACAATCTGCCGTTCCCTGGCAATAGCCCCAATCTCCTCAACAGGCTGTATTGTCCCCACTTCGTTATTGACGTGCATAATGCTGATCAAAATAGTATCTTTTCTAATCGCTCTTTTTACATCATCAATCCGCACCAGACCATACTTATCAACCGGTAAAACAGTAATTTTATAACCATGTCTTTCTAAGCTCTTATAGCTAGCTAAAACTGCCTGATGTTCTATCGCCGAGGTAATCAGATGTTTGCCCTGCTCGGCATAGGCATAAGCTATCCCTGTGATAGCTAAATTATCAGCTTCCGTGCCCCCACTGGTAAAAATAATTTCTTCAGGTTGGGCATTAATCAATGTAGCTACCTGTTCTCTGGCTTTTTCCATTCCCTTTTTTGCTTCACGTCCCAAAAAATAAGCTGTTGATGGATTGCCATATTTAGTTGTAAAATATTCCATAACCAACTGCGCAACCTCAGCTCTCACAGGTGTCGTTGCACTATGGTCAAGATAAACTCTGGGCAAAGTAATCAACTCCTTGCCTTTTTCTATGCTACACCATATTCTTACCTATTTTATTTTTAATAATAATTATTTTTTAAAGCCTATATCCTTACCCATACCGGATGGTTGATAATATTTTGTTCCTCTCAATTCCTCCGGTAAATAATCTTGCTCAACATAGTGATTCTCAAAGTCATGTGGATAAAGATATCCTTTCCCATGGCCCAATTTTTCTGCTCCCGGATAACTGGCATCTCGCAAATGAAGCGGTACTGCTCCATATTTCCCGTTCTGCACATCTGCCATTGCGGCATCTACTGACAATACTGAATTGCTTTTGGGAGCACAGGCAATATATAAAGCGGCCTCAGCTAAAAGCAACCTTCCTTCCGGCAAACCTACCATTTCCAATCCCTTTGCTGCTGCTTGAGCGACTACAAGAGCCATCGGGTCAGCTAACCCCACATCCTCAGCTGCGTGAATCATTATTCTCCTAGCGATAAAGCGAGGATCCTCACCCGCATGAAGCATCCGCGCTAAGTAATGCAAGACGGCATCTGGATCAGAACCCCGCATGCTTTTGATAAAAGCCGAAATTACATCATAATGCTGATCACCCATTTTATCATAAACAATAGCCTTTTCCTGAATAGACTCCTCCGCTACAGACAAATCGATCACTCTATAGCCATCTTGATCAGGCAATGTTGATAAAACTGCTAATTCCAATCCATTCAAGGCTTGCCTGGCATCACCCCGCGCCGCCTCAGCGAAATGATTTAAAGCATCCGTTGTAATCTGCAGGCGATAGTTTCCCAACCCCTTTTCCGGGTCCTTAACAGCTCGTTGTAATAATTTAAAAATATCCTCCTTACTCAACGGTTCCAGTTTAAAAATACGGGAACGAGAAACCAAAGCTGAGATTACGCTATAATATGGGTTTTCTGTAGTTGCTCCAATTAAAACCAGTTTTCCTTCCTCCACAGCTGGAAGCAAGGCATCTTGTTGAGCTTTATTAAATCTATGGATTTCATCAATAAACAAAATTGTCCCCAACTGATAATATTTTAATTGTTCTTCAGCTTCTAAAACGACCTTACGTAAATCACTGATACCGGAGGTAACCGCATTCAATCTGATAAAATGTGCTTTAGTCGTCCTAGCTATAACATATGCTAAAGTGGTTTTACCCGTTCCAGGTGGGCCATAAAAAATCAGCGAACCCAACTGATCTGCTTCGATAGCACGTCTTAATAATTTGCCTTTCCCGATCAAATGTTTTTGGCCAACAACCTCATTTAGACTTGTCGGACGCATCCGTGTAGCCAAAGGGATTCTTCCCTGACGAGCGGTCTCTCCAACGCCGGAAAAAAGGTCCATCTCCATCACCCTTCCATTTGTATGTTTCTATTAAAAATCAGGACTGTCAACAAATATGTTAACAGTCCTTAAAATTTTGTATATGTATCTTCTTAATCCTTACCTTTTGAGCATTATAGGGCAGCATCAAGTGCTTTCACTATATTTGCTTTGGGCACAAAACCAACTAATCTGTTAACTTCTTTTCCGTCTTTAAATAACACCATCGTTGGTATACTCATAATCCTATAGTTTCCGGCTGTTTCGTTGTTTTCATCAACATCTAACTTACAAATCTTTACTCTTCCCCGATACTCCACACCCAATTCATCAATAACAGGACCTAACATTTTACAAGGTCCACACCATGGTGCCCAAAAATCTACCAAAACAAGTCCCTCTGCCTCAAGAACTTCACTTTGAAAGGTACTGTCAGAAAGATGTGTGACATTAGCCATAATATTTCCCTCCCAATTTAATAAAATAATGACTATACTATTATAGCCCATATCTCAATTAATATTTTAAATTTTTATTTATTATGACGTAAAATATCACATCTACTTTACTGTTCTGTTTGCTTTAATAAATCCTTTACTACTTTTGCTGCCAGAAAAAGTCCTGCTACTGATGGTACAAAGGATATACTGCCAGGGATTCGCGATACTGGATTATCAACACATCTAGTTATCTGTTCAGTAGAATAAACCACCGACACCCCTTGGGTAATTCCCTTCTTTTTCAGTTCCCTCCGCATAACTCTGGCCAAAGAACAACCGGAACCTGCTGTTTCACTTATATCTCCTATCTTTATCTTCGAGGGATCCAGCCGATTTCCTGCACCCATTGCAGAAATTATTGGAATTTTTAATTGCAAAGCAGTTTCAATAATGGCCAATTTCCCGCTAATCATGTCTATCGCATCAATAACATAAGAGGGATTCTCACGAAAAAATGCCCTAACATTTTCTCTACTTACTTTTTCTTTATAGGTAATCGCCTTTGCCAGTGGATTAATATCATAAATTCGTTCTGCAAGTACTTCAACTTTATACTTCCCAATTGTTGAATGCAAAGCAGGTAGTTGTCTATTTATATTCGTTGCTTCTACTGTATCAAAATCCACTAAAACCAAAGAGCCAACCCCGGCTCTGGCTAAAGCTTCAACAGTAAACGAGCCTACGCCGCCTACGCCAAAGATCATAACTTTGCTTTGTTGTAAGCACTCTAAACCTTCTCGCCCTATTAACATCTGCGTACGTGTAAATTGCTCCAATTTTTCCTCCAACAATACCTCATTAGACCCTTAAAATTATTTTCTACTATAAATAAGCTTAATATTAATTTTCCACAAATGCAACATTACTTTGTTCATCATATAGTAATGTTTCTAACTCGTCAGGAGGAAGCGGCTTACTGAAGAAATATCCTTGAATATAGGTACATCTATGCTGTTGAAAGAACATTAATTGGGCTTCTGTTTCAACTCCTTCAGCAACTACTTCATAATCTAAACAAGATGCAAGAGATATAATGGAAGTGGCAATAGCAGAATTCTTAATATTAAACGGAATTTCTTTAACCAAATTATAATCAACTTTCAAGATGTTAATCGGTAAAGTACCTAAATAATTAAGAGAAGAATATCCGGACCCGAAATCATCTAAGGCAATACTAATACCAACTCTGCGTAATTCTCCTAAAATTTCTATATTCCTGCCGGAATTATTCATTGCTACTGTTTCCGTAATTTCCAATTCCAAGTTACTAGGATCAAAGCCTGTTTCATCCAACACCGACACCACATCATTAAAGAAATCTTTATCACGTAGTTGTTGTTCAGAGATATTTACGGAGAGTTTTAATGAAGGGTAACAGGTTTCCTGCCATTTTTTTATTTGGGCACAAGCAGTCTGTAACACCCATTTGCCTATAGGTACAATTAATCCTGTTTCTTCCGCAACTTTTATAAACCTATTAGGATACAGCAGCCCTTCCTCTGGATGATTCCAACGTAATAGTGCCTCTACACCGACAATTTTCCCGCTGACAACTTCAATCAATGGTTGATAATGAAGTTCAAAGTCATCAAATCTTTTTTCTTCAACGATTTGCCGCATTTTATTAGCTATATTCAGTTTTTCGGAGATATCCTTATTCATTTCTGTACTAAAATACCGATAAGCATTCATCTCGATTCCTTTTACCATGTTCATAGCAATATCCGCATTGGAAATCAAGCTTTTTGCATCTTCACCATGATTTGGGAAAACACTAATTCCTATGCTTATCGTAAGATACACTTCACGCTCCTGAATAAGAAATCTCTTCTTAAAACAAGATATGATCTTCTTAGAAATTTCCGCGATTTGCTGTTCATCAATGATCTGAGGAACAACAATAAGGAATTCATCTCCACCTGAACGAGCGAGCAAAGCATTTTCACTAAATACTAATTTTAGTCTTTTACTAACCTGAACCAATAACCTATCCCCTACTAAATGACCAAGGATATCATTAATATATTTAAAACGATCTATATCCACTAAAAATACTGCTAACTTCTCCTTCTTTTCTTTAGCCTGTTCAATTTCCTTTTGCAAAGAATCTTCAAAACTTAATCTATTAGGCAACCCGGTTAATAAATCGTGATAGGCCTGATGTTCAATAACTCTTTCCGAATAGCGATCTTTTTCTTTTAAGATACCTATAGCATAACCAATGAGCATCATAATGACAATCTGAATTATTTCATGAAGTAATAATCCCGGACTGCCCATGTAACTATTAAGAAGCAATAATATACTAAAATAAAAAGCTGAACATAAACCAGCTTTTACTCCATACCAAAAACCCGCTAAAGTAATAGGAAGATAAAAAAGGGCAACATAATAAAACGGTGTTTTTAAAAACAAACTATAATATAACGATAAGGCACTACAAACAAAAATTGTAATACCTACAAATATTGCTTGATAACGTTGACTATAATTTAAAGCATGCTTATTACTATAACTATATTCAAACGTAGATTCATCCTTCTCTTTATGTTTAGAAAAAAAAGACATATGAGACCTCCACCATATAGTTTTTTAAAGATGCTTTTTTCTTTTTTTTACGACAAATATTTCAGTAATGTTTAGAATATTCCACGTTGCTCCTAATTATCCTTCTAAAAATTAATTTTTAAAATAAAAAAATACCTTTTGTGGTTGCAAATCTTTACAACCACAAAAGGTATTAGCTTAAAACTGTCCTTTAGTACCCCACTATGCCGTGGTGCCGTTGTTTTGAACCTGCTCTCGGCAGGTGGGTGTCCTCCTGATTGCTTTATGTTTCCCATCTATGTGGGCTTGCATGCCACAACCAGAGTCCAGACTCCCTAAGTAAATGTGTTGGCTCAAAACTATGGCTTGATCTCACGCACACCGTAGGGCGATACCGAAGTATTTTGTACTTTTATCTTAGCACATTAGGTATTAAATTTCAAGTTGAAAAGGGCTCTGGGAAAATTTAACTATTAATAAATATTACTTGTTTTCCCGTGTATTTATCTTTATATGCAGTTCTCTTAGCTGTCTCATTGCTACCGATGAAGGAGCCTGTGTCATTAAATCCATGGCACTTTGTGTTTTCGGAAAAGCGATAACATCTCTCACTGTATTTCTTCCTGCCATCAGCATTAACAAACGGTCGATACCAAAGGCAATTCCCCCGTGAGGCGGGACCCCATATTCAAAGGCGTCTAAAAGAAAACCGAATTTCTCTTGTGCTTCTTCAGACGATAATCCCAAAGTCTTAAACATTAACTCCTGCACATCTCTTTGGTGAATTCTAATACTGCCTCCTCCGACTTCTACCCCATTTAAAATAAGATCATACGCCTTTGCTCTTACTTTATATGGCTCAGTTTCCATTAATACCAAGTCCTCATCCCGGGGTGAGGTAAAGGGATGATGCATGGCTACCCATCTCTTTTCTTCCGCATTGTATTCAAAGAGGGGGAAATCAACTACCCACACGAAATTAAACTCATTTTCATTAATCAAATTTAAGCGTTTCCCTAACTCCAAGCGCAGATGTCCTAAGGAAGCAGCAACTACGGAAGGCTCATCGGCAACAAAAAGCAACAAATCTCCTTTTTCACCGGCAAGCTTCGCCACAATAGCCTCCAGTTGTTCCGGAGTAAAGAACTTCGTAATGGGTGATTTAATACCTTCATCAGTCAAAATAAAATAGGCTAACCCTTTCGCTCCGTATATTCCGGCAAGCTTTGTCAAATCATCTATATCCTTCCGGGAATAATGAGCACAACCTTTAGCATTAATCCCTTTCACTTGCCCGCCTTTCTCCAAGACATTCGTAAATACCTTAAACTGACTATTCTTTACCTCAGCACCTACATCAACCAATTCTAAACCAAAACGCAGGTCCGGTTTATCCACACCAAAACGGTCCATCGCTTCCTGATAACTTAAACGAGGTAGAGGTGTTTTTACTTCCACACCTAAACATTCTTTAAATAATCTTTTGAACAATTCTTCCATTACTGTTAAGACATCTTCCCGTTCTACGAAAGACATTTCCACATCTAATTGCGTAAATTCCGGTTGACGGTCAGCCCTTAAATCCTCATCGCGGAAGCAACGGGCAATCTGATAATACTTATCAAATCCGGCTACCATCAACAACTGTTTGAAAAGCTGTGGTGACTGCGGTAAAGCAAAGAATTCACCCTCATGAAGACGACTGGGGACCAAATAATCACGTGCCCCTTCCGGAGTGCTTTTGGTCAGCATCGGTGTTTCAATTTCCAAAAACCCTTTTTCAGCAAAATAATCCCGGATGACCTTTACCGCTTTATGCCGTAAAATCAAAGCTTTCTGCATGACCGGGCGTCTTAAATCAAGATAACGATACTTTAAACGCACAGTCTCATCAACATCAACCTCATCATCAATGTAAAAGGGAGGGGTTTTCGCTGAACTAAGAATACGCAGGTCTTTAGCGATTACTTCGATTTCCCCCGTGGCTAAATTAGGGTTAACTGTACCTTCCGGTCGAGCATTGACAACACCCACAACAGCAAGGACATCTTCATTTCTCACTGATTCGGCCTTTTGAAAGAGTTCCGGTCCTATCTCGGGATTAAAAACAACCTGCACTCTGCCCTCTCTATCTCTTAAATCAACAAAGATTACCCCACCATGGTCCCTTCTTCGATGAACCCAACCCATCAGGGTTACTTCTTTACCTATATAGTCTTTATTAATGAAACCACAATAATTACTCCTTTTTAAACCTTGCATAGACTCACTCATCTATTTTTCCTCCTTTTTTCCCTTCACCAAGTATGAGACAAGTTCCCCTAAAGGAACAACCTCCTGCAAACCTTCTTCCATTTTACGCACTACCGCCTGCTCCTTTGCTAATTCTTCCTCACCTAGAATAACGGTGGTTTGTGCTTGCAAACGATTAGCCGCTTTTAACTGCGCCTTTAAACTTTTTCCGAAATAATCCCGTTCCACAACTAAACCGACTTGGCGTAAATCTTGTGCTAATTTAGCACCCTTCTTTTGCGCCTTTTCTCCTAACGCTGCAATAAAAACATGTGTTTTTATTTCCGTCGGTAACTCTATCCCCTGTTCTTCCAGAGTAAGAATAATCCTTTCAATCCCCATAGCATAGCCAATTCCGGGTAAAGAAGGACCCCCACATTCTTCAATCAAATGATCATATCTTCCTCCACCGCCAATAGAACTCTGAGCACCAATACCTTGCGCGACAATTTCAAAAGCTGTTTTTGTGTAATAATCCAGACCACGCACCAACCGGGGATTTAAGGTATATGCAACTTGTAATTCTTGTAAATATTCCTGTACCAACTGAAAATGACTGCGGCAATCAGCACATAACATCTGATCAATTGTCGGTGCTTCCGCAACAACTTCACGACAATGTTCACTTTTACAATCTAAGATACGCAAGGGATTACGTGCAAAACGCCCCTGACAGGTCGGACAAAGTTTTGAAAGCTTCTCTTTTAAATATTCCTGCAAAACTTGACGGTGTGCCTGACGGCACTTAGGGCAACCCACACTATTTAACTCCACTACCAGATTCTTTAATCCCAAGCGCTGATAAATATCCATCGCCATCGCAATCACTTCTGCGTCTAAGCTCGGATCCTGCGCCCCAAAAGCTTCCACCCCAAATTGATGAAACTGCCGGTAACGCCCTGCCTGTGGTCGGTCATAACGGAACATAGGACCGATATAATATAATTTAACCGGTAAAGGACCGGCATATAGTTTATGCTCCAAAAAAGCCCGTACCGTAGAAGCCGTAGCCTCCGGCCGTAAAGTAAGAGAGCGTTCGCCTCTATCGATAAAAGTGTACATTTCCTTTTCCACGATATCTGTACTTTCTCCCACCCCACGTTGAAAAAGCTCCGTATGTTCAAAGATAGGGGTACGGATTTCCTGATAACCATAGAGACTGGCAACCTGATGTAAAATATTCTCCACATAATGCCACTTAACCAGTTCTGCCGGTAAAAGGTCGTTTGTACCTCTTGGTCTTGTCGTCAGCATCTTAATTTACCTCCCTTTCGTTAAATTCCCTAATTGGCAACTTGCCTGTTACAACTTGTCTTATATTTTTTGCTTGGATACCTCGGTCCATGTTTTTATGCATAAAAAAACACGTCCACATCTACATGCTGGGACGAGTTTAACCCGCGGTACCACCCACATTGAACAGTCTCCTGTTCCACTTTTACAATAACGGTGTAAACCGGACAAATACAGAACCTTATCTGAGCAGCTAAGCTGTTATTCTGTATTTCTCAACTCCGGAGCGTCCTTCATTGATCTTTCTAAGCAGTACTCTCAGTCACGGTCTGCTTTCCTGTATAGAAAAAAATCAACTACTCTCTCCTTCATGGTTATTCATTAATATCTCCATATTACTTAAGTAATTTTATTAAATCGACTGTAACTTGTCAACTTTCTTCCCGATAATCTCATCCAATCTTTCCAAATAATAAATAATATCCTTGGGATTATACAAATTCTCTAACGTCCAATCATCTTTATTGACAAACTTACTCCCCGAACCTACGCCAAAGCCTAAAATGGTCTGCCGCTCCTCCATCATTTGAATATTATAAAGACAGGCTCTACCCGGTAAACTGTAACCCACATTTTCCCCATGAGCAAAAATCTCCCTTTGTCGATATAGATAATAAGGAAAATAGCCGGCATCCTGCAAGATATCATGAGCAAAATCCATCATGGCTTTTCCTTCGGCGGGAAGCGGTAAATTTATCTTTTCCTGACGATAATATGCTGCCCTTTTCATGGCCAGAGCATGCAAGGTAATATTCTCCGGTCCCAGTTTTAATACTTCTTGCAAGGTGTTTTCTAAAACAGAGCAATTCTCTCCAGGTAAACCGATGATTAAATCCGTATTTATAATAGGAATACCCTCTGCTCTGGCCAGTTCATAAGCAGATATAATCTCTTGTACCGAATGTTTTCGGCCAATAGCCACCAGGGTTTCTTCTCTCATTGACTGAGGGTTAATACTTAAACGGTTTACGCCGTACTCCTTTAATACTCGCAGCTTTTCTCTGGTTAGAGTATCCGGTCGACCACCCTCCACGGTTAATTCGCGGTCTTCCACAAAACGAAAATTTTCCGTAAGTGACTTTAATAGGCTTTCCATTTGCCTCTCGGAAAGAATGGTGGGAGTACCCCCACCGATATAGACTGACTGCACCTTTACCTGCTTTTCCGTTAAAAACTTCCCTACTGTTTTAAGCTCTCTATCTAACCCAGACAAATAATCCTCTAACTTATGTCCCCATTGTTTTAAGGAAAATGCCGGAAAAGAACAATAGTGACACCTGGTCGGACAAAAAGGGATCCCTAAATAAAGACTGACCAATTTAGGCACATCTTCTTTATTCAGCAAAATTGGATGCTGAAAACTTGCCACTTGCCACAGAAGATTGGCCCGCTCCGAACTAATCCCATAATCTCTGGTTAAATGAAGTATAACCCTTTCCTTCATTAAGCCTTCATCAATAAAACGATGCACAATTTTCGTCGGTCTTACTCCGGTAAGAATACCCCACGGGCTGGGTTCTACCCCAAAAACCCGTACCATTAATTTATGTATAGCTAAGCGTAATAACCGTTTTTCCCGATTGGTCTTTTCCTCACAAAAGGTCTCGTTTTGTACTCCTTCCTTTTGCCGGTATTTTTGCCCCTTGATCTTCAGGATGGCCTCAAGCTCTTGAGGAATCCCGTTTTTCTTAACCTTAAGTATTACCTCTTCCTGCGGTAAGATTTTATTTGTGATTAGTTCACTATTCTCCTCATTGCTGCTCAAATCGGGAAAATATATCCGCATTAAGTCACTAATCACCCGGATATCTTGGGGATCAGCAGAAACTACCTTTACCTTCATTTTTATTTAATACCTTTCCTCATCTAAATGAACTATCATACCCTGCACCATCAAAGCGTACTACTAAGCTAGCTAAGATATGGATTAGCTTTTTTCTCGTACCCGATGGTGGTCTGCTGTCCATGTCCGGGATAGACAACAGTCTCATCAGCCAGAACCAATAATTTTGTTCTAATCGAATTAAACAACTCCTCTGTAGAACCACCCGGTAAATCTGTTCGGCCAATTGATTGGGCAAAAAGAGTATCTCCACTGAAGCAAACTCCATGACCTACTAAGCAAATCCCACCCGGGCTATGTCCCGGGGTATGGAGAACCTTAAAACTCAAGTCTCCAAATTCTAAGATATCTCCATCCTCTAGATATTGATCAGGCTCCGGACTACTCACTTGCTGTTCGACAAAGAAAAAGGAAAGATTCTTTTTAGGAAAAGAAAGCATAAAACTATCAGCCTTATGAAGACAAAGCGGGGCACCGGTAGCTTCACGCAGATACTGATTACCTCCGATATGGTCATGGTGTCCATGAGTATTCACAATATATTTAACTTTAAGCTCTAAGCTTTCAATTTCCTTATGAATACGCGCACCTTCTGCCCCGGGATCAACAACTAATGTTTCTTTAGTTTGCTCATCATAAACCAGATAACAATTAGCCTGAATAGGTCCTACCGTAACTATACTTATTTTCATCTAACATCACTCCTCTGTTTTATATAACATTAAATTACTTTAAAATAACTTGTTACTATCTAAAAGCATGGTGACAGGACCATCATTTTCAATCTTCACTAACATCTCTGCCTGAAAGATACCGGTAGCTACTGTAATCCCCTGTTCCAGAATCTTTTTTATGAATAACTGATAAAGAGCATTGGCTACTTCCGGAGCGGCCGCTTCCGTAAAACTAGGTCTTCTCCCATTCCGACAATCTCCATAAAGAGTAAATTGAGATACTACTAGAATCTCACCGTTAATATCCTTTAAAGAAAGATTTAATTTCCCGGCATCATCCTCAAAAATTCGTAGATTAATAATTTTATTTGCCAGATAATCAACGTCTGCTTCTTGATCATTTTGCCCTACACCTAAAAAAACCACTAAACCCCGGCCAATTTTCCCCACTGTTTCTTCCCCAACTAGAACTGAACCTGATTTAACCCGCTGTACTACTGCTCTAATCTCCATCCACCATCCTTCCACTAGCTTATAGCTTATTTTTTCGGAACTACTCTATAGACATCTATGACATCTTTGATTCTCCTAATCTTCATCAGCAATATTTTCAATTGATTAATTGTACGGATATCAACTTTAAGATTAATCATAGCATGCCCAAGTTTAATGGTTCGCACGTTAATAGTATTAATGTGTATTTTCATCTCCGCTAAAGTACTCATAATATCTAAGGCCAAACGTGTTCTGTCTAATGCATATATCTCTAACTCTACCTGATATTCACTCTCATAATCTTCATCCCAAGCTACCTCAACAATTCTGGCCTGCTCTTCTTCACTTAAATTCTGGACATTGGCACAATCATTCCGATGTACAGAAATTCCTCGTCCTCTGGTAATATAACCGACGATCTCGTCACCGGGTAAAGGATTACAACAACGTGCCAATCTTACTAAAACATCCTCTTCTCCTTTAACCTTAATTCCATGTGTCGTCCTTAAATTCTGTTTCTTTTTTTGAGTCTTTGCCTTAATTTCGGCTAAAGAAACTGACTGTTCCGGTTTCTTTTCAGGGTAAAAATCATCCCTGATTCTAGTACAAACCTGTAAAGCTGTAAGTGCACCTTCACCAATAGCCACATACAAGTTTTCATAATGATTCATCCCGAAACGCTTGGCTGTTTCCATCATTTTGTCAGTTTTAAATACTTCCGCTGGATCCAGACCCTGCTTTCTCACTTCCCTCTCCAGGCTATCACGCCCCAACAGCAGATTTTCCTCGCGTTTTTCTTTCTTAAACCATTGCCTAATTTTATTCTTAGCCTGAGAGGTCTTCACCATCTTTAACCAATCTCGGCTAGGTCCATTCGCCTGTTTAGTGGTAATGATCTCGACAATATCACCATTTTTTAAAACATAATCCAAAGGAACCATTTTTCCGTTAACCCTACAGCCTACACAACGATTGCCGACATCAGAATGAATACGATAAGCAAAATCGAGAGGTATAGAACCCGCTGGAAGCTCCTTAACCTCCCCTTTAGGGGTAAAAACAAAAACTACATCGGAGAAAACATCAATTTTCAGGGTCTCCATAAATTCCTTAGTATCTTTAACTTCCTTTTGCCATTCTAAAATCTTTCTCAACCAAGATAAACGTCGATCTAAATCCTTGTTTCCGGCTTTTGTTCCTTCTTTATAACGCCAATGAGCGGCAATGCCAAACTCAGCGGTCCGATGCATTTCCACGGTGCGAATTTGAATCTCAAAAGGTTCCCCGGACAAACCCATTACGGTGGTGTGTAAAGACTGATACATATTAGGTTTAGGCATAGCAATATAATCTTTAAATCTTCCGGGGATAGGTGTCCAGAGAGTGTGAATTATACCCAGAACTTCATAACAATCTCTTACTGTATCGACAATAACTCTGACGGCAATTAGATCATAAATTTCGTTTAAATCTTTTTCCTTATCCTTCATCTTTTTATAAATACTATAAAAGTGCTTTGGTCTTCCTTGAATGTCTGCCTTTATCTTTGCTTCATTTAATTTATCCCTTAAGATGTTGATAACATGTTCGATATAAGCTTCCCGTTCCCGTCTTTTCATGGAAATTTTTTTAACTAAGCCGTGGTATTCTTCTTTATTTAAGTAGCGAAAAGCTATATCCTCCAACTCCCATTTGATCGTAAATATCCCCAAACGATCAGCCAGCGGCGCAAAAATCTCCAATGTCTCCCTGGCAATTTCTTTCTGTTTGTGTTCAGGTTGATGATTTAAGGTGCGCATATTATGCAGGCGATCGGCTAATTTAATCATGATTACCCGAATATCTTTAGCCATAGCTACAAACATCTTACGTAAATTTTCTACCTGTTGTTCCTCTTTAGAGCGGGATTCCAATCTAGTTAACTTCGTAACTCCATCAACTAATAGAGCAATTTCCGCACCAAATTTTTCTTCAATTTCTGATAAAACAACAGGTGTATCCTCTACTACGTCATGAAGCAACCCTGCAGCGATAGTCGCCATGTCCAATTCTAAACTATTCAAAATTTGGGCGACAGCTAAAGGATGACAGATATAAGGCTCTCCGGAGATCCTTTTTTGCTTGGTATGAGCCTTTTTGGCAAAAGCATAGGCGGCTTTTACTATTTCTAATTCCTCGGGATTTTGATATTTTACTTTTTCCACTAGTTCTTTAAAAAGATCATCGCAAGACATTCTTCCACCTACCACTTATCATTAACATTATAATTATAACTAAACAGCCTCAACAGGGACAAGAGGCCTGTTGATTCTTTCCAGAATAACTTCCTTCTCTTCTTTTAAAGCAAACTCAGCAAAATACCGAAATTCTTCCCATTCATCCTGTCCTTCCAAATAACGTAGAGAATCCGCTAAATTCAGTTTCTGAGACGGAGGTGGAAGCAGATAGATACATCTTTGTTTACCCTCAGTTTCCCGTCGGAGTAAACCTATATCTTCTAAGATACCCAGACACACTGAGACCGTTTGTTGCTTCAAATTTTTTAATCCAAATTTCAACATCGCTTGCGCTAACTCTTCATTAGTTGCTAATAGGGGATTCCCTTTTTTCTCACATTCCTCTCGCAAATAAAGATAAAACTTACCCAAAACAGCCCGAGAAGGAGCGGCACTTTCTAAAATCAGTTCATTTAGTTTTCGATCACTTTCATTAAAAAGTAGATGAATTTTCGCCTCTTCGTTATTCCGACCGGCCCTTCCTGACAACTGATTAAACTCCGTTAAGGAAAAGCATAAATGGTAAAGCACTACATGTTTGATATCGGGAATATCAATACCCTCCCCGAAAGCACTGGTGGTAACCATAACCCGTAATTCTCCCTCACGAAACATTCTTTCTAAAATTGTCCGATACTCACTGTACAAACCACCATGATAAAAACCGATTTCATCTCGTGCTGCAGGATAATATAAGCGTAAATCACTGGCCAACTGATATGCTTGTTTACGACTATTAACATAAATAACAATACGTTCCCCTGAAGCAACCAATTCCAATAAATATTTGAGTTTATCTTTCTCAGTTCTTTGGTCAACTACTTGCAAATTCTTACGTACATAATTCTCTACAACCATTTTCTTGCAACATAAAACATCAGATATATGTTGGGCAGTCTCGTTATTTGCTGTTGCCGTTACCGCAAGAACCAACGGGTTTCCTAATTGTGCCCAGTTTTTTCCCAAGAGGCGATACCCCTTGCGCTTACTCTTGGCTAAATGATGTGCTTCATCCACCACAAGCAAACCTATTTTATCCTTAATCGCCTTAAACTTTTCTATATGAAAAGCTAAAAACTCCGGTGTGGTTAAGATTATTTCTACCTTTCCCTGCTGTAAATCAGCAAAAAACTGTTCCCGCTCCGGTCTACTCAGTGAGCCATTTACTGCAGACACCTGCACACCCAATAAAGACATTTTTTCACAAAGACGATGATATTGGTCATTAACTAAAGACCGTAAAGGATAAACAATAATCGTTGCTTTGTTTTGTAAGAGAGCTAACCTGGCGGCCATGGACTGAAAAACAGCCGATTTGCCTCGTCCGGTAGCAAGGATAAGCAGTGTATTCTCTCCCGCTTGAAGAAATTCCAATGCTTCTTTTTGTTTTTCATAATATTCTGCTGAGCCCAAAATTGTCTGTCTTATTTTCTCCTCTATTTGTGCAAAACTATAGTCAGCCAACTGTTCTCGGCAAAAAAATTCTGCTTCTTTTTTTTCTGTAGATTTGTTGTCCTCAGCAATTTTACGCAGACAAATATTTACTCCCAGACAGTCTTGATCACGACCGGTAATTTGCGTCACTACCGCCTCATACTTACTGCCCTGATCTAAGGCAGGCGCCAGATTTCTAGCCAAAGGTGCCTTTAAATACCCGATCATTTGCTTTTGAAAATATACCGCTATTGCATTACGGTCATAAGGATTGTGTGGTTCTCGTCTTAATTCTACACTCTCCCCGACAGTTATTTCTCGGATCAGCTTTTGTCTATCTTCATAAGTAACCCCTACCACTTTAGTGTAAAACTGTTCCTGAGTAAGAATATCCCGATAGCTGTCATCTTCCAACCAAATTTCACCATCTAAATAAAGCTGTTCTAAAAAAGATAAGGTTGCATATGGGTCATCCGGTTGTACAGAGTTTTTCAGGTCTTGCAACTGCATTTGTACTCTCGTTACACCTTTATATGTATTAAGCTGTGGTTGAAAAACCAGATCACACCTGATCCATTCCCCTACTTCTTCATATATTTCTCCACAATTAAAAGCAATTGCATCGATCTGTTTGTTTTTAGCACGAACTTTTAATTTCAAATGTTTGCCCTCTTGTCCTACTTTTCTTACTTCTGCTAAGCAACCATTGCGCAAGACAAAAAGCGGAGCGGGATTTCCATGACCAAATGGACCTAAAAGTTGAATTTCCTCAACCAATTGCTCATTGATTTCTTCTATCGCTACTTCCGCATCTATATGTAGTTTAGGCGTAAGACTTTTTTCATCCAAGACTGCACAGGCATATTCCTGCAAACTTTTTTGCACCACGGGTATCTTTTCCTCAGACAAGGTTAAACCCGCCGCCATTTCATGTCCGCCAAATTTACAAAGGTCCTCTTTTACCTGTTCTAATGCTTGATATAAATCGAATCCGGGAATACTCCGGGCAGAACCTCGACCTATTCCCTCTTCCAGATTTAAAAGAATTGTGGGACGATAATATTTCTCAGTTAACCGAGAAGCGACAATCCCAATAACCCCGGGATGCCAATTGGGAGCAGATAAGAAAATTAATTTATTTTCCTCGGACTCTTCCTCTTGGGCGAGACGTTCTAAGGCTTCCTGATATATTTTCTCTTCTACCTGACGCCGTGTTATATTTTCTTCTTCTAAAATTCTGCAAATATCCTCTATTTCGTGAAGATCGTTACTCAAAAATAAGCGCACTGCTAAATCAGCTTTTCCTAAGCGGCCACAGGCATTTAAACGAGGAGCCAGAATAAAACCGACATGACCGGAAGTAAGCTCTTTTCCTTTTAAACCGGTCTGCTTAAGCAAGCCCTGAAGTCCCGGTCTGCATTGATTATTATTAATACGTTCCAGACCGGCCTTAGCCAAAATCCTGTTCTCATCACGTAAAGGCACTATATCCGCTATAGTCCCCAAAGCTACTAAATCTAAATACTCTTCACCGATACTCTCTTGTGAGAATAAAGAAGCGACGGCTTGTCCAACTTTAAAAGCTACTCCTACCCCAGATAGATCATACCAAGGCTTATTTTCCTCAGCCAGCTTAGGATTAATCACAGCCAGTGCAGTAGGTAATTGCTCCGGTAATTGATGGTGGTCAGTAATCACTAAATCCATGCCCATTTCTATGATCAAAGCTGCTTCAGCCACAGAAGAAATACCACAATCAACAGTAACTATAAGATCTGTGCTGGTCTCCTTAGCATAAACAAGTGCTTCTTTGTTTAACCCATATCCTTCTTCCATTCTATTAGGAATATAATAATTAACCTTACCGCCCAAACGACGTAATAAATCAGCAAGCAAAACTGTACCCGTAATGCCGTCAACATCATAATCACCATAAATTAAGATGTTCTCACCATTAACAATTGCTTGCTTAATCCTTCGCGCACCTGCTCGCAGATTCGGTAATTCATTAGGATTTTGCAAATCTGCTAAGGAAGCAGACAGGAATTTCTGTGCCTCTTCAGGAGTTGTAATCCCTTTATTCAGTAGAATAGAAGCCGTCACAGGTAAAACACCTAAAGCAGCTGCCAACTGCCTGCTTTTATCCTGATCTGCCTTTTTTACCTGCCAGATACTACGTTTTCCAGTCATTACCTTCTCTCCTGTTTGTTATTTATTAAAACCCCCTTTATTAAATACGCAATTAATAAAGGGGGTCATAATTTAACTTAAGAGTAAACAAATACTTAGAGCTTTATAATTTTTTTCTGTCCATTTACTACCGGAACAAAATCGTACCATAACGCTCCAGAAAGGAAAACGGAAGAGTATAGACCTGCAATAATTCCAGTCAACATAGCCATTGCAAAATAACGCGTAGTCTCTCCTCCTAAAACCAGTAAAGCAACTAACATAAACGCCACCGTTAAAGTTGTATTGATAGAACGTACAATGTTTTGTTTTATACTGGCATTCACTAGTGTCGCCAAGTTTTCTTTACGTTTTAGCTTTAGATTTTCCCGAATCCGGTCAAAGATAACAATGGTATTATTAATTGAATATCCGATAACAGTTAAAATAGCGGCAATAAAGGTAATATCAACTTCGTACTGCAATACAGAGAAAAGACCGACGGTAATAATCGCATCTTGAATTAGGGCTAAAATAGCGGCAATGGCAAACCTAAACTCAAAACGGAAGGTAATATATAATACCTGCAATATGCCCGCGATAACTAATGCCAAAATACCGGCTCGTCTTAATTCTTCCCCAATAACAGGTCCTACATTTTCACTCCGTAATAATTCAAACTTTCCTGTCTCTGTCTCTATCGTCTTTAAAACTTCATTTTGTTTCTCCTGTCCTAATTCTGGTGTTTTTAGAATAAAAGAATCCTCAGATCTTTGTAAAACACTCTTTTCCAAACCAAATTCTTTTAAAGCTTCACGAATTTCTGTATCGGTAACATCAGCTTTCTCAAACTTCAACTGAAGTAATGTTCCCCCCTGAAAATCAATACCAAAATTTAAACCTTGCACAAAAAGGGAGATTATTGCAGTTAAAAGAAGAATCAGCGTGAGAATATACCATACTTTTCTTTTTCCAATAATATCCATATTTATCCCCTCCTTATGCTCCGTATAATTTGGTGTTTTTCACCAATCCAGAATCAACAAGTGCCTTTAACACAAATCTGGTGAAAGTAATTGCCGTAAACATACTACAAAGGATACCTATACTCAAAGTAACGGCAAAACCCTTAATTGTTCCGCTGCCAACAAAGAAAAGAACCGCTGCCGCAATCAGTGTCGTCACATTAGAATCAAATATTGTCGTAAAAGCTCTGGAGAAGCCGGCATCAATGGCCGCACGCAAACTCTTCCCATTTCTCAATTCTTCTTTAATCCTTTCATAAATAAGGATATTAGCATCTACACACATCCCTATCGACAATAGGAATCCGGCAATTCCCGGCAAGGTCAACGTTGCCTTTATCGCTAAAAGAATACCTAATAAGAGTAAGGCATACAGCACCAGAGATAAATTAGCAATAATTCCCGGTACCCGATAAAAGAAAAGCATAAACAGCATAATCGCAGCTAACCCCCAAATTGCTGCCTGTAAACTTTTAGTAATAGATTCCGCACCTAAAGTCGGGCCTACTGACCTATTTTCGATAATCTCTACCGGAACAGGCAAAGCTCCGGAACGTAAAAGCAAGGCAATACTACGCGCATCCTCAAGAGTTTCAAATCCACCGCTAATACTGGCCTCACCACTGGGAATCGACTCCTGAACATATGGATTCTGAATCATTTGCCCATCTAAATAAATGGCTATATGCCTACCTTCACTTCTCTGCCCGTCCTCGTCCGGATACTCATTCACTAAACGAGCTGTAGCTTCAGCGAATTTTTTTGTCCCTTCGGCATTAAATTTTAAACCTACATAAGCTTTTCCTGATTGTGGGTCTTTCGCTTCTTGAGCTTCGACTAAATCTTTACCGGTGAGAATTACTTCCCCGTCCATTGTTTTAAACTCTAATAAAGCTGTTTTCCCAATCAAATTAATTGCACTTTCCGGATCCTCAATCCCAGGTATTTCAATCAAAATACGATCAGATCCTTCTCGTTGTATTACCGGCTCCGTAACACCCAAAGAATCTACACGAGTACGCATGATTTCAATAACTTGAGCTATATCTCTATCTGTAGCAGACCCTTGTGCCTGTAGTCTAACCATAACCCCGCCCTTAAGATCTAAACCCAATTTAAGATTGTCCCGAATTGGATCGACGGACCAAAAAGCCCCGCCAATAATCAAGGCTGTAATAATGATTAGAATAAAAATTTTCTCCCATCTCATCTTGCGGCTTCTCCTCCTTACTTGTCCAAATAATAATATCATACTGAATTATTATATTCCTCTAAACAAAGGCTGTCAAATATAGAAAAGAGCTGTCAGCCTTGCAATTAACAGCCCTTTTACGCTACTCATTAAGAAATGGTTTAATTCCGAGTGCTATTAGTTAGTCTTCATCCTCCACAACAAAATTTACTGCTTCACGTTGCATTTTCAGCCTAACATTTTCCGCAACTTCTAATTTAATTATATCATCAGTGATTCTGACTATTTTTCCATGAATTCCGCCAAGGGTTACCACATTATCGCCAACTTTTAAATTAGATAACATTTCTTGACGTAATTTTTGTTGCTTCCTCTGCGGTTTAATTATCATAAAGTAAATTAAAACAATAACTAACACCCAAACAAGAACACCAGAATAAGCCTGCACTAAAATTCCCCCTTAAACATAATTAAAGTTAAAATGAAAAATTTGTTATATTTATTTACTATCTATCTTAACCTTTTCCCTGTTTAAAAACAAGTTTTATTTTCTTCTCTTTCTTGATAATGACTAAAAAACTCCTCCCGCAATTCCAGTAAATTATCTGCCGCGATTGCCTTTCTGATTTCCTGCATCAATTGTAAAAGGAAATATAAATTATGATAGGAGGTCAGCCTTAAACCTAAAATCTCTCCGACGTTAAATAAATGGCGAATATAAGCCCGCGTATAATTTCGGCAAGTATAACAATTACAATGATGGTCTAACGGTGTAAAGTCCTCTTTATAACGTGCATTTTTGATTACCAGTTTTCCCTCATAAGTAAAAACTGTACCGTTTCGAGCAATCCGCGTGGGTAACACACAATCAAACATATCAACACCCCTAATCGCCCCTTCAATCAGACAATCAGGGGAACCAACACCCATAAGATAACGCGGCTTATTGGCCGGTAATAACGGAGTCGTGGCTTCTAAAATTTCATACATAATACTTTTGGGCTCACCGACACTAAGTCCCCCAATACCATATCCGGGGAAATCCAGCGAAACAAGATCTTTAACACTTACCGCTCGTAAATCTTTATAAATGCCCCCTTGTACAATGCCAAAAAGAGCTTGGTCTTCTCTGTGATGAGCCTGTAAACAGCGCTCCGCCCAACGGGAAGTCCTTTCCATAGCTTGTTTAGCATAATCATATTCCATAGGATAAGCAACACATTCGTCAAAGGCCATAGCAATATCTGCACCTAAAGCCATCTCGATCTCCATAACCTTTTCCGGTGTAAATAAATGTTTAGAACCATCAAGATGAGAGCGGAATTCTACTCCTTCTTCCTTTATCTTACGCAAATCTCCAAGACTAAACACCTGAAAGCCTCCACTATCAGTAAGTATGGGGCCTGACCAATTCATAAAAGAATGTAAACCACCTGCTTGTTGAACCAACTCATGTCCGGGTCTTAAATAAAGATGATAAGTATTACTAAGAATAATCTTAGAGCCGATCTCTTCCAACTCCTCGGGAGACATGGTTTTAACCGTTGCTTGAGTGCCTACGGGCATAAAAATCGGCGTATCTACATCGCCATGAGGAGTATGCAGTCTCCCCAGTCTAGCCATCGTATTTTTACTTTCTTTAAGTAATTCAAAGCTAACAGCAGTCATTTTTTTCCTCCTCAATTTTGATGTGCAACATAATGCTAAAGAATAAGCATCGCATCCCCAAAACTAAAAAATCTATACCTTTCCTGGACGGCTTCTGAATATGCTCGCATAATTTTTTCCCGACCGGCCAAGGCACTTACTAACATCAATAAAGTCGATTTAGGCAAATGAAAATTCGTAATCAAACCGGAAATAACTTTAAAATTATAACCGGGATAGATAAAAATATCGGTCCAGCCGTTACCGGCTTGTATTTGTCCGCTTTCAGCAGAAAAAGCACTTTCTAAAGCTCTCGTTGAAGTGGTGCCCACACCGATAATTCTTCTGTTTTCCTTTAAGGCTAAATTAATTCTTTCGGCAGCTTGTGTCATAATTTCGAAATACTCGCTATGCATTTTATGTTGCTCAATATTCTCTTCTTTAACCGGTCTAAATGTACCTAAACCCACATGTAATAGAATCTCTACCCATTCTACTCCACGAGCTTGAATCTCTTTAAGCAAAGCCGGTGTAAAATGTAGTCCAGCCGTAGGAGCCGCCGCAGAACCAGGTTCCTTAGCATAAACCGTCTGATATCTTTCCGAATCGACAAGACTTTTTTTGATATAAGGCGGAAGAGGCATTTGCCCAAGCCGGTCTAAAATTTCCTGAAAAATCCCTTCATAAGCAAATTCCAAAATTCTCCCTCCGGAAGCAGTAGACTCAATAGCTACCGCTTCTAACTCTCCGATGCCAAAAATAAGCCTAGTTCCCGGCTTAACTTTCTTTCCCGGACGAACTAGGACTTCCCACCTTTTGTCGTGCAATTGCTTTAATAAAAGTACCTCAATAACCGCTCCGGTATCCTTCTTTTTGCCGTAAAGCCGAGCAGGAATAACCCTCGTCCTATTACTAACCAAAACATCTCCTTTTTTTAAATAGGATAGAATATCTCTAAATTTGCGATGTTCAACATTCCCTGATGCTCGGTGTAATACCAAGAGACGAGACTCATCCCGCTGTGAAAGCGGTTCCTGCGCAATTAATTCTTCCGGTAGATAATAATCAAATTCTGAGATATGCATCAAATTACTCCTTAATATCTAAAATTTAAAAATAGGTTTGAATACGTAATCGCCCGTCGTTTTTATCCTGATTATAAAAATGCTCAATAATTTCCGTATACTTTGAACCTCTCAAAGCCATACCCCAAGCTCCCCATTGACTCATACCCAGACCATGGCCATTGCCTTTGCCTTTAAAAGTAACCGCCGAGAAATCTTTGGGAATCGTTTTCAAACCTTCCGCACTTAAGACATAATATTTATCCTTATTACCGTTAAGTTTACTAATGTATCCATCTACATTTATCGCCTTTAGATTTTCTGTATTATTAAGTATATACAAACTCCCAAATGCATTCCATATTTTTACGGTAGAATCACAGATGACTTCAAATAAAGTACTTCTCAAACCTAATACGGAACGAATGGTATCACGATAAAAACTCTTTACACCCCTCGTTCCCTTAATATCTAATTGCGTAACCCTACCGGAATCAGTTTCTTTGGCCAAAAACTCTTTTGTTTGCGGGTCAACTGCCCAACGTTTCACCGATATTTCTAAGATTTCTCCAACATTAACCGCATTATCAGGATGAGCTCTGTTCCATTGGATTAATTGATTCATAAGCTCTTGTTTATTATAGGTTTTCTCCCAATGATAAGTTTCGGCTGACCAGGATAACTTAGAGGAAACTTGAACAGCCACAGCATCCTCCGGTGTGGCCACCGGCTGGATATAAGGCAAAGAAGCAGACCATACATTTTCACATGCTTCAGAATATCCGCCGGAATTACTATGAAAAAAGGCTTGGATTAACTCCTGATCATAATAAATTACCTGACCACGAGTCTCATCTACAGCTTTTTTCACTATTGAGCCACTGGCAATTTCACTATCATAACCACCATAAACTTGCCATTGAGTGTTAATCCCTAAATCATAATTTAATTGCGGATGCTGTTTATGATAAAGCGCATAAGTTCTAGAAACAACAGCCTGAGCTTTGTAAGCCTCTTCCGGAGCACCCAACCCCATTTCAGCCCCTACAACCCCATAAAGATATTGTTCCATATCCAGATAATTGATTGCCTGGATTTTGCCGCGAAAATTTTCCAAAAGCAAGTTTCCGCGGTATTTTTTCTGTTCAAAACTAAAAACATTCAATTCCTGATCATTTACCTGACGTAAAAGCAAAAGAGAACTGCTGATCCCTTGTAAAGGTTGTCCATTATGATAAATTTGCAGATTTGTACTACCTGCCGGTGCTACAACCCATTTACCCTTAAATGAAGCTGTACTGACAACTCTTTGCGTTAAACAATCAACTAATTCATAATTGCCTTCACTGACCGAAAATTCCACAGATGCCAAATTAATACCTAAAGCAACCCTAACCGTCGTAGGAGTAGTATCTATATACGCAGCTGCCGGTATTTTTACAGGAAAGATCAATATAGACAGAATAATTATTACTGCAAGGAACACTTTATGTAAACAAGGTTTTAGCGCCCTTCCCTGAAAGCTCATATTCTAACCTCCGTACAAGATTACCGGTATGTACATGCAACAACAAAACGTCCTACTCTTTTTTCGACAAAAGAGCAGGACATTCCTTCTCCGATTTTTCATTCCCTCTAATCTGCTTTTTTATTACCAGAATTTTTGGTACTACTATTTTTTATACTGTCGTAATCCTTGTTCTTGACATGATCACCGACATTAACCTTATTCTTACTGTCAGTTTGCTTAGTCTTATTTCTATCACTTTCTCTGTCTTTATCTTTTACTTTACCTCCAGCTTGGTCTTGATCCTTATCTCTTGCTTTATCTTGGTTTTTTTCGTTTTTATCTAATTTATCGTTTCGCTTTTTATCTTTTTCTTTTCTAGCTTTCTTTTCATTATTTTCATTGTTTCCGTCTTTAAACTTAGATCTATTAGTATCCTTGAACTTATCTTTGAATATTTCACTGAATTTATCCTTATCAAAGAAATTTCCTTTTCTTTGCACCGGATTTTCTCCGTTATTATTATCTTCCTGCTGTTTTTTTAGTCGCTTCTTCATTTCTTTTTCCAATTTTAACAATTGTTTTTCATTCTTTTTCGTTTGCGCTATGATCTGTCCGGGATTGCCTCCCGCATCTTTAATGGCCTTGACAACACTTGAAAATTTCACATCCTCAGGACTTACAGCAATCCCTTCGTTTATTGCTTCTAAAACTACTGCATATTTTCCCGGAGAGATTTCGGCTTTTTTAGCTCGAGCATAAAATTTAGGCTGAATTTCTAACAATTCCACCTGAGCCTCAATGTTCTGTTTGTTCAATTCATCTTTAATCTCCGAGATTAAATCATTTTTAATTTTATTAAAAACTTCTGTCGTGGCTCCCAATTGCTCTTCCGTATTACTTTTATCAGTTTTTATATTCCGTTCTTCCTGAGTACATAGAGTTAAGATAATATTATTTTCTTTATCTGCAGCAAGATACTGTTTAGTTACCGCTTCCTGTGTGATTAGTTTAACTGCTTGATCAACAGTATGATTTTCGAAATTTAAACCGGCCAGCAAACCCTTACCGTCTTCATTCAATCCTATGGCTTCTTTAACAAAACCATCTTTATCGACCCCTAATTCCAAACTGGGATTGATATCAATTCCTACATAAGCTACTATCTGCTGTTCTTGGAAAAAAAGATATTCCGAAACAAAAAAGATTCCTAAAAAGAGCAAAACAAAACTTGCTGCTATAACTGCCAGCTTTTTTAAGGAGAAAAAACTAAGACCGGTCTTGGGAAGAATAACTTCAATCTCACTGCCTAAAGCAGGAATTTCCTCTTTCTGCCAAGGTACACTAATAAATTCACCTGTAGGAGTCATTACCACTAATGTTTCAAAAGTTGCTTCCATTACCAATCCTTTGCACTTTTTCAACATTATGCTTCAACCCTCCAATCCTTCCAAATAATCTTGCAGAAAATAAAATTCTCCCCCAAAAATAATTACCAAAGCTATGATATATTTTCGTCGTCTTTCTAACGTTTTACGACTGACCTGTACCTCATGTTCCAAATTTTTTAAAGGAAGCGTTTTTGTTCTTAATAAATATTCACGATAACTTTCTTTTTCAAAAATCAGCTTCGCCACCTGATAGGCCGATATTCTGGCATCCTGATGTTTGGGAGATTCTTTAACTAAATCTTTAAACTCTATCCCAAACTCCTTTAATTTCTCCGAATATTCCCTTATCTCCTCACGCCGCATTTCAGCTATTTCTTGTTCATAATGTTGATCAACTGCTTTTTGCCAAGTTAATTTATCTATCGGAGCAGTAAAAGAATCTTGCTCATCTTCCTCTCGGGACAAGGAAGACCACGGGATATCCTGTGTACCTTGTTCCATTTGACGAAAATAGTCAATTAAACGATTTCTGATTACCAGCTCCGCAAAAGAAAAAAATGAAGTCTTTTGGTTTACATTATATTTAGTCAAGGCCTCATTAAAAGCCATTAAAGCTATACTGACCTCATCATCATCTTCCAAATAAACAAACCGCTTACAAGTACGCGCCGTCACCTTAAGAATAAAAGGAAGATATTTTTTGATCAGACCCTCTCTCGCGTCTTCCTCCCCCTGCTGGACTAGAAGAATACCGCGGTCGATATCTAAGTCCAACACTATCACCCCTCACATCTATTTATAGAATTCGATTCCAAGTCCAAACTTTATGGGGGTTTCCAAAATTAAATCTCATTTTTTACTCTTTTTAACTTGCGCATACCTCTCCTTCTCACTAAAAACACACCCGCAATACTGCTGTCGATACATCTTTTCCTCTTTTGATTGCATTACGCCTTCTTTAAATCCAGTACGAAAATCCTGATAAAAAAAAGGTACTCCGGTTTCTTGGGAAACAGAAGTAGCTATTTCTTTAATCAATTCGTGTTTCTGAAAAGGGCTAACTAAAAGCGTAGTTGTAAAAGCATCAAATTTCCCTTTCCTGGCGATTTGTGCAGCTTTTTGCAAACGTATACTATAACAAATGCGGCAGCGTTCACCTTCGCGGAAAACTACGCCGCGTAAAAAGTTTTCCAATTCATACTGCTCATCCACAATTACCGGAAGATCGATTTTTTGAGCATATTCCGTAAATGTATCCAGTCTTTTCTTAAACTCCGTAAAGGGATGGATATTGGGATTATAAAAATACCCCCTGATTTCATGCCCTGCTTTACGTAAACTGTCGATAGGATAAATACTACACGGTCCACAACATACATGTAATAAAATTTTCATTAACTTTCTCCCCTTGATTGCTTGTTCACTCATTCTACCACAAAGTTGACTGTTCTTCTTCTTTTTCTTCCTGGTTATCGGTAACATACGGTATCCCCAAATGCTGATAGGCTAAAGGTGTAGCCATTCTACCCCGGGGCGTTCTCTGAATAAACCCTAACTGCAGTAAATATGGCTCATAAACATCTTCGATGGTACTGGTTTCCTCACTAATGGAAGCAGCTAAAGTTTCCACCCCCACAGGGCCTCCCCCAAATTTCTCAATAATAATTTGTAACATTTTACGATCTATAGCATCTAAACCCAGTTGATCCACTTCTAACAAATTTAATGCCTTATCTGCTACCTCTCTGTCTATAATCTTACAACCTTCAACCTGAGCAAAATCACGCACCCTTTTTAATAAACGATTGGCAATACGCGGTGTGCCTCGTGACCTTTTCCCTATTTCCACAGCGCCTTCCCGATTAATAGTGACATTAAGAATATTTGCCGCCCTTTCCACAATGATTACCAAGTCTTCGGTATTATAAAACTCTAAACGGCCTACTACCCCAAACCGGTCACGCAGCGGAGCCGTTAAATTACCGGCCCTGGTTGTTGCTCCCACTAAAGTAAAAGGAGGTAAATCCAAACGAATCGAACGTGCACTCGGTCCTTTCCCGATAATAATATCTAAACAAAAATCCTCCATCGCCGGATAAAGAATTTCTTCCACAGTTCGATTTAAACGATGGATCTCATCAATAAACAAAACATCATGCGGTTGTAAATTAGTCAAAATCGCCGCCAAATCTCCAGGTCTTTCAATGGCCGGACCGGATGTAGCCCGGATTTGCGCCTGCATTTCATTGGCAATAATATTAGCTAAAGTTGTTTTGCCTAAACCTGGCGGACCATAAAGAAGAACGTGATCTAACGCTTCCTTTCTCTGCTTAGCCGCCGTAATAAAAACACGTAGATTCTCTTTAATCTTATCCTGCCCAATATATTCATCCAGAGATGTAGGACGTATATTTAATTCCTCTTTTTCTTCCCTAATCAAACTCGGTGATACAATTCTCTCCTCACTCATTTGCTTTCCCCCGTTTATTCTCCCAGTTTATAATTCCTTTAATTATTGCCGATATTATTTCCCTATCTGCTTCAAGGCCATCCGGATCAAATCTTCTACAGAATAATCCTGCCCCTCTTTGCTAACAGGAACAGCTTTTTGTGCTTCCGCTACACTATAACCTAAAGCTAATAAAGCAGAAATAGCCTCACTACGTGCATCAGTATTCATTGTCACCGACCCTATTTCTGAAAGTTCCTCTTCCGGGAGAACTTCTTTCTGTAATTTATCCTTTAACTCGAGCACTATTCTTCCCGCAGTCTTCTTCCCAACACCCGGAATAGTCAACAAGGTTTGGGTATCACCATGTACAATTGCTCTACACAGCTCAGAACCTGATAAGTGTGACAAAATAGCCAAAGCCAGCTTTGGTCCAATTCCTGAAACCTGTAAAAGCGTAACAAAAATCTTTTTTTCTTCATTAGATAAAAACCCATATAAGCTTAATTCATCTTCTCGAACATGTAAATAAGTAAAAACTGTTACTTCCTCTTTAACAGGCGGCAGTTTAGCAAGCGTAAAGGAAGAAGTAAACAATCTATACCCAATTCCACCTACTTGAATAACAATATAATTAGGGCCCTTTATTTGTAATTCACCCTGGATAAATTCAATCAACACTCTCGCTCCTTCCCGATAGTCCAGAAGTACAATAGTGACCATGACAAACAGCAATAGCCAGTGCATCAGCAGCGTCATCAGGTCGCGGAATCTCTTGTAAATTTAGAATTGCTTTAATCATGAACTGAACCTGTTGCTTTTCTGCCCTCCCATAGCCTACAACAGCCTGCTTTACTTGCAGAGGAGTATATTCATAAACTGAAACCCCCCGCTGACACGCCGCTAACATTGCTACGCCACGAGCCTGACCTACTATCAGAGCTGTTTTTGCATTCTTATTAAAAAACAATTCCTCAATAGCCATAGTTTCGGGTTTATAAAGATCAATTATTTGACTAACACCTTGATAAATCTCCTGTAGACGTTTCGCTGTCTCCATTTGTTTACTACTGCGAATTACACCATACTCTAATATTTTAAAACTATTACCCTGTGTTTTGATTACCCCATAGCCGGTAATTGCTATACCTGGGTCTATCCCTAAAATAATCAATCTTTTCACCCCGTTACTATATTTCTCTACAACAACTGATAATCCTGCTGTTACAAAAAGCCCGCCAGAAGGCGGGTAATAATGGTATTATAATATTCTTTTAATACTCTTTGAAATTGTAGATGAATTTACTCTAGTTTTTCCATAATCTCTTCCGGTATTTCTAAATTAGTAAAGGTGTTTTGCACATCATCATGTTCTTCTAAAGTATTAAGCAAACGTAAAAGCAATCTGGCCTGTTCAGGATCAGTAATTTGCACAGTAGTATCAGGGATCATAGAAATTTCAGCACTGGCGAATTCCAATCCTTCTTCTTCCAACCCTTCCTTAACATTTTGGAAATCACTAGGATCAGTATAAATTTCTATTTCTTCATCATCATCAAAATTAACATCCTCAGCCCCTTTATCCAAAGCCAAAAGGATTAAATCATCCTCACTTATTTTTATGTCTTCACGATTTAATACAAGCAGACCTTTCTGTTTAAACATCCAACTAACACATCCGGTTTCACCCATATTTCCACCATTCTTAGAAAAAATATGCCTGATTTCACCGGCTGTCCTGTTCCGATTGTCTGTAAGCACATTAATCATAATCGCAGACCCACCTGGTCCATAACCTTCATATGTTAATTCTTCAAAATTATCACTATCTGTTGCTCCGATCCCTTTTTGAATAGCTCTTTGAATATTATCATTAGGCATATTAACGGATTTAGCTTTCTGAATAGCTACTTTAAGACGGAAGTTGGTATCGGGATTGCCTCCGCCCATTCTCGCAGCAACAATTAACTCTCTGCCAACTTTAGTAAACAACTTCCCTTTGATTGCATCTTGTTTACCTTTTTTGTGTTTAATATTAGCCCATTTAGAGTGTCCGGCCATAACAACTACCTCCTCCTGTCATTCTTATAAGAAAAGCACAGGTGTTACCTGTGCTAAAACTTCTTATATAATCTTATCATATTTTAGAGGGTAAAACAAATCACTTGTCTGCTATTACTTATTAGATAAAACAAATACCTTTACCTGACGTCGCCCCCAACGCAGTGCTTCTTCTTTTGTATCCATAAAAACGTCAATACGATTTCCTTTAATACTACTTCCTATATCCATCGCTGTGCCATATCCGTATCCATCAATATACAACCTTGTACCTAGAGGAATAACTTTAGGATCTACAGCAACAGTACCAACACTTGGCCAAACACCGGTATAGGTCTTATTCCCTGTATGTGTATAAGCGGTCGCTGTCATCGTACGAGCTTCTGTAAACTCCAAAGTATTCCCACCTCTGGAAACTACTTGCCGAGTCCCCATAGCTACAATCTGAGTAACCGGTTCTTTAACTAAAACCTTCTCTACAAAATTGCGGGCGACCTCTTTCCCATCCTCTAAAATTATTTCATAAATGCTTTTTTCTATGCCCTTTTCCCCTTTTTGCAAAATCCGTGTTTCTCCCTTAAAAAGTTCTTCGGAAGGTCTTTCTTCCGTACTATAAGCAAGCATACTTTTTTCCTCTACCCTTTTTTTAGTAACACGAATGACCTGAATTTTTTCTTCAGCAATTGCCTCAAGAGCAGGAAGGGTTTTATCATCAGGATTTATGACAACCGGAGCTTCAGCAAGAATATCCGCGACTGTTTCTTTATCTGTCCTCACGAATACTTCCTGACCATCAACATTTATTAGGAAAACTCTTTGATTTATTAAATTGCTGCTTTGCTGTATTGTTCTAAAGGCATGCTTTTCTTCAGAAATCTTCTCTTGGGGTACTGCAACTATCAGGAAGGCAAGCACCAGAATAACAAGAGTGATAAACTGAAGAAAATTTTTATGCTTTTTCACACTTCGCACCTCCATAAAACTATACATTCAACAAACAAATATTATTTTCCTCTATTTCTTTCCTTTTGTCAAATTTTACTAATACTATTATATTATAGAGAATAAAAAACAAACACTACAATAAAAAGTATAAGCTCCCCGTATAAAAGGGGAGCTTATACTTAAAAAGCAATTAATTAACTTATCTATCCATGCCAGCTATCTTTTCAGACTGGTTCCTTGAATTCTCCGCTTTTTCATTAGTATTAGTGGCTGCTTTTTCCTCTTGCTTAGCTCTTTTTTCTTCCTCTACTCCGTCCATAAATGCCTGTAAATTATAAATCTTACCACCATCGTTTACTTTTTCCGGACTGTCATTTACTTTTTGATGACGATCATTTTCCATTTCGATGCCAAGCTCTCTCGCCCTCCATGTTAGTTCATCCTTATAAAGATCATCATACATATTCATAAAATATTTTCTCTCTTCCAAGGAGTTGGGCTGAACAATCCCATTGCGAATTACATTAAGTTCGGCCAAGTCACTAATATCTTTTTCATCTACGGGAACCTGATGCCTTTTAGGGTATAAAATAGGAATCGGTATAGGAATAAGAGGAGGTTTGAAATACGTTACTGCTATATGCCATTTCCCATTGCGGTTAATTATTTCCTTAATTTCAAGCCGCTTAGCAAGCAGCGGTTCAAGATTTTCCATACAGTTTTCAATCATTCTATTATTAAAGCTGCGATCATATTTATTTACGTAATATCGATCATAGATATCCTTAACTAGCGCAAACTCTTTGTTGACCTTCCTCTCGAAACGCCAATTTTTAATTCTATGCAGTATTGGTCCAATAATGAAAGAATTACCTTGGTAGGATAACCTCAAAACCCGCAAATCATCCTCATTTATTCCATCTTGCTCATATAATTCACGATCAAGCATAGGTCGTTCCATATAACTCACTTTTAAGGTATCAACATCCATATTTCTTCTTGCAAATACTTCTTTTATTTTATGTAAGTACCTGCCAACGATCCACTTATCGGAAATGTCCTCCAATTTACCCTGTCTCTTGTAATCAGCTATATATTGATTAAGAATATTTAATTCATTAACCTCCTGATCCGTAACCTTTTTTCCATGATAGTCAACTTTATGCCATAATTTCTCCCATCTGGAAAGGTCTTGCTTAATTTTTCTTTCAAGCTTTTTTGCATTAATATCCATTTTATCAACTCCTTTTAATTCTTACCTAAAATCTTCCCCAAGGGGATGCCGGAATTTTGGGCCTTTCAACCGGGACCTTTTCTTTTTTATCTCTATCATCTTTGAATATTGTATTATTCTTAACATTCTCAAGAAAGTGTTGTATATCGAATACTTTATCATTATTTTTATTTTTATTGTTGTCATTACATTGCTCTAACCTGGATAACATATAATCTATCTCTTTCCTTGATTCTTCAAATTCTTTAAATATCTCAGGCCTATATTGTTCATATCTCTCTAAAAATTCTAATCTTTCTTTATTTGACTCCAGTTCCAACAGTTTGTCCCGCATTTTTTCAAGCTCTCTCAACCTCATTAAATCATGATAATCAAACCCCATTTCTCTCCGAATTATTTCATACAATTCTTCACGTTCTTTAATTAAAGGCGCCAGTATTTCCATACTTTTTGTAAGCATATATTCGTCCATACATTTATCAGTATTACTACGATCACCTTCTAGAAATAACTTTTCCATCAGAGCGGTTTCTTTTTCAATTTTTTCCTTTAGAGCAGCATTTCTCAATGGCAACGTCATTCTAAAAAGAAAAGATTCTTTATCAAAACTAAGTCTAAATTCTCTCCAATCTTCAGGAGTTACATTATAACGCGGAAATTCCGGATGTCTCATATAACTTATTCTTAAGGGAGCTTCTGGCAAATCATTTCCTAATCTTGAATCATCTGTTATTCTTTCCAATATCGGGACGTTTTCATCATAAACCAATATTCCCTTTTCCTCATAATACCTCATTCTATCTTCCATAATGGCTAATTTATAAATATCTTCTTTTTTAACCAATGCCCCATGTTCATCCAATAATTCCCAACAATAAAACGTTTCCATAATTTCGTCCTCTATTTTTTTTTGCAATTTGTTTAATTCAGCATTATACATTTGTTTTAACATTCGTCTCCACCTTTCTAAAGATATACTTTAATAATTATTTATATCTGCTTTTTACCCACAAAAAAGCTAATCAAGCTTTTTAAGACTGTGCTATTGTATGTTGAAAATTTGATTAAATAGTCTAATATTCTAATAATTTTATGGCTGTTTAACAAATATCTTTAAGCAAAATTCTAATCAAATCAAAATATTCCTTCAATAAATTTTACAAAAATACATAATAGTACAAAAAAACTACATTTTTCATTTTAACGTTTATTTTCACATAATGCAATACTTAAATTAAAAAAACAGCTTCATCCTAAAACGAAGCTGCTTTTTAAAAAAATAATTACTGGCAACGACATACTCTCCCA
>LFRM01085680.1_pt1 | contig 33224 bp, 26 predicted proteins | sample 618341 | NCBI WGS metagenome assembly LFRM01 (sample SAMN03654438, study PRJNA283298) | anaerobic digester metagenome | isolation source: pool of bioreactors CSTR01a, CSTR02a, and CSTR03a thermophilic anaerobic... | place: Denmark: Kgs. Lyngby | collected 2014-05-21 | reverse complement strand
TGCAATTTGTGCCCACAAAATGATGTTTTCTCGTCAAGGTGGGTATTATTTTACGCTTACGCATTAAAAACAAAACTAAGAAGGAATTTATATCTTAACATAGAATATTTAAATAATATGAATATAAATATAATGCTAAAACAGTAGAATTAAACTTGTTACTGAATCTGCCAATTCATATATCATGCTGTTCCAGTATCAAAAGATATATTTATATTATTCAATTTCATATTTTTTAGTACTTGAGGAGGTATAGACATCCTATGAACTTAAGAGCAAAAAAAAACTTTAGTGATGTAAAGGGCTCATTTTTCAATCAATTGTTTATCTGCCTATTATTATTATCTTTAATACCTATATCCCTATTCTTTACGGTAAGCTATACCAATTACAATAATGAGCTGTTTGAGAGAAGCAAAAGACAAAATATATTTGCAGTTGAACAATACAATAAACATGTGGAACGGGATATATACGAGATTATAAAGAAAACCAACGGATTGCTTGTTGATAAAACTATACAGACTTTTTGCGCTGATATCGATGAGTTATACCAAAATTCTTCAAATATGAATGCTCTATTATACATTACTTATAGCTTATGCGCAGAACGCCGCACACTGTATAAGCAAATTAATTCAATATATATTTACTATCCCGATAATAAGCTTATCGTTTCCGATTTAGGATACTATCATGAAGATGAATTCTATGACAGGGAAATTATAAAAATATTGAAGAATACCGATACCCCCAATTTTGGTTACTCATTGTTCAGCCGTAAAATAAAATATCCCGAAGATTATACCGGCTATAACAAATATTTAGGAAATATTCTGACGATTATCAGAAAGATACCGTTTACTGAAAACAATGCATTATTAGTAGTGGATATAAAGGGAGAAAATCTGTTCCTTCAGGATGATACCGAACAGGATATGGCCAACATGTTTTTTATAGTGGACAAAAACAAGAATGAGATATTTTTACCTGATGAACTCAGGAATAAATACGATAATAATCTGCTAACGGGTATTATTGATTCAATCCATAACACCGAGAAATCGGGTTTTACTGCCAGCAAATATAACCGCAATATTATGACATTTTATTCCGGCTTAAACAAATATGGTTTAAGAACTTTAATTATCTCTCCCAATTTCTATACCTACGCCAGTCTTAAACCTTTGATAAATATAATAATCGCCTTTCTTTCAATATCCTGCGTTTCTTTGGTAATAGCATATTATACTTCCAACAGATTATACAACCCCATCAAATCTTTAATCTACTTCATAGCCAAACGCGCCAATCCAGCTGAAATAACAAATAACAGAAATGAATTTCAGTACATTAAGTACAAATATCATTTGCTTGAAGAACAAAACTATGAAATTAATGAGAAATTATCAGCCAATCTCCCCTTATTGAAGGAGTTGTTCTTCAAAAATATAATAGAAGGAAAAAATAATGACATAAAATCCGTTTTAAATAGAGCCGACTTCCTGGGTATAGATATTAAGGATGCATCCGACTTTACAGTTTACGTTATACTCATCGAAAATACGATTGAAATGTTGGAAGGAAATAATATATCTAAATGCCAGTTCCTTAAAGAAATTTTAAATAGTGTAATTAAGAAAGAATTGAACTACAAAAACATGGAGATCCTATATAATTACACGGAGGACGATACGCTTATATTGATATCCTGGAATAACAAAGCCGGCGGAAACGCTACAGGCATACCCGAAAGAATAAATTCAGCCGTCAAAAAGCAAATTGGCCATAATATATATATCAGCGTCGGCCTCACGGTGAACAATATTATGGATTTATCGTATTCGTATACAACTGCCATAGACGCAATAAACTATATAGGAATAAAGAGCAACAAAAACAATGTCATATACGCAAACGATATAGTGCAACCGGCAAAATCGTCAAATCAGCCAATGATGATGGATGAAAAACAACTGCTGTTGAGTATATTGAACTGCGATAACGAAAAAGCAATTGCCAACTTTAACAAATTATTTAACAGTATTATAGAAAAGAATATATCATATGAGTATTTCCAGCTGTATATTGTCCAAATAATAAACGACATCTTAAAATTTTTGGAATCAAACGGTATTTCAACCCTTTTCCTGGATTCAAATATATATAAAGAAGTTCTTAATATAAAAACCATGAAAAACACAAAAATCTGGTGCGAACATATGTTGAACAAAGTAATCAGCCATATAAAATCCAACAGGATCGATCCCCATTCATCCCTGGTTAATGATATCATAAATTTCGTACATGAAAATTATAACAAAAATATAAATTTAGAAATCACTGCCGAGTATTTCTCTCTTTCCAGACAGCACTTTAGCAGAATCTTCTACGAAAAAATGGGCAAAAAATTCAATGACTATCTTAATGAAGTCAGGTTGGACATCTCGTTAAAATATTTAAGGGAAACCGACCATTCAATAAAAACTATTGCCGAAAATGTTGGTTTCGGTAGCAACCAGTACTATATAAAGCTCTTTAAGGATAAATACGGCATTACACCGGGAGAGTACAGAAAAAAAATGGATTCTATCAGTCCCCTCTATGCATAAGGATACACATTTATCCATAACATGCTTTCGAGTCTGCCATCCAAAACGCATAAAAAGATATCAATGGGCGTTAGCCGGATGCACCTCTTCCCGCCCATTGATATCTAATATTTCCACGGATTTAAACAAGCTGGATTTGTTATTCTAATAACAGCTCAAGGTAGCTCCATCAGCAAACTCACAGTTACAACACCTGTTCAAGAAAGCTTCTGGTCCTCACGTTGCTGGGATTTCGGAAAATGTCGTTGGGACATCCCTCCTCAATTATCTCCCCACCATCCATAAAAATCACCCGATCAGCTACTTCTCTGGCAAAGCCCATTTCGTGAGTAACAACCAGCATGGTCATACGGTCTTCAGCCAGATCCCGCATCACCTTGAGCACTTCTCCGGTTAGCTCGGGATCCAGCGATGATGTGGGCTCATCGAAAAGCATTATGTCGGGTTTCATAGCCAGAGCTCTTGCTATTGCCACTCTTTGCTTCTGCCCCCCCGAAAGCTGGGACGGATAATTGTCCCTTTTATCCTCCAATCCTACCCTTTTAAGCAAGTCTTCAGCTATATCGATAGCCTCTTTTCTATCCATTTTATTGACTACAATAGGCGCTTCAATAATATTTTCCAGCACGGTTTTATGGGGAAACAGATTGAAATTCTGAAACACCATCCCCAGCTTTTTACATATCTCCCTGATCTTTTTGTCGTCAACATAGTGGCTCTTTCCATCTTCAGCCTCGTACGCAAAGGGTTGTCCCTGGATAATAATATCCCCTCTGTCAATGACCTCCAAATGTATAAGACAGCGTAACAACGTACTTTTTCCCGAACCGGAAGGCCCAATAATGGCTATCACTTCACCCTCTTCAACCATCAGCGAAATACCTTTCAAAACGTGTAAATTGTCAAAGGATTTATGAATATTTCTGGCCTCAATCATATACATACGTCCCAAACTCCTATCAGTATATTGCAAATCTCTTTTCCAGTTTATCAAATAACTTGGTAAGCAAAAATGTCATGGCCAAATAAAATACCGCAGCCACAACAAAAGGTGATGTCACCGCATCCCTGGATACCGCAATTTTGGTTGCCCTTAAAAGTTCTCCCAGGCCGATAGCATAGACCAGGGCCGTATCCTTGACAAGGGTTATGGCTTCATTGCTGACAGGAGGCAGCACCCTCCTTACGGTTTGGGGAAGAATGATCCTCCACATAGTCTGCCAGTATGTGAAACCAAGCACTTTGGCTCCTTCATACTGTCCTTTGTCAATAGACTGTATGCCGGCCCTGAAAATCTCGGCCAGATAAGCAGCATAGTTAAGAACAAAAGCAATACAAGCTGCCGGGAAGCTGTCGAGCACAATACCAAAATTGGGCAAACCATAATATACAAAGAAAACCTGGAGCAGAAGGGGAGTACCGCGTAATAGCCATATATATACTCCGACGGCATTGCTAAGCAGCCTGTACTTGGAGATGCGAGCCAGCGCAACAAGTACCCCCAGCGGTATTGACAGTATAATGGTAATAAAGAACAGCTTAAGGGTAACCACCGTACCCTCCAGCATGGGAACAATGATTCTGGATATATAGCTGGCAGTTGGGACAATTACTTCCGATAATAGTTCCTGCATTTTTTCTCTCCCATAATTAATAGAAATGCATAGAGCCTGTTTTGATTACAGCTTGCAGCCTCAAAACTTTGCCTGTTTTGAGGCTGCATATAGAATTCGCTAGCGCTCTATCCTTCAAAATATTACTTCAAAATATTACTTCAAAATAATATCTTCACCAAACCATTGCTTGGAAATCTCAGCCATTGTCCCGTCTTCCTTCATCTCATCCAGTACTTTGTTCAAAGCATCCAATAACTGCTTGTCCTCCAGTCTGAGACCAACGCCATACTCTTCATCGCCGAAGTTTTCGTCCAAAACTTTATATCCGCTGCCTCTCTTAGCAATATAATATTTGCCCAGAATCTCATCAACTACAAGAGCTGCAATCCTACCGTTTTCTAAATCAAGAAAAGCTTCAAGATAATCGGGATACAGCACCAATTCCTCCAGCGAATTATAGACTTCTTCATCATTCTGAACCGCCTCGGCACCGCTGCTGTCCAACTGTGCCCCCACCTTTTTTCCGGCAAGGTCAGCTTTCCCCTTTACATCAGATCCTTCAAGCACCACGATGATCTGTTTATTAGCAAGATATGGTTTTGTAAAGGCCATATTTTTCTTTCTTTCCTCGGTAATGGTAAGCCCGTTCCATATCATGTCAATCTTTTTATTCTTAAGCTCCAACTCCTTGCTGTTCCAGTCAATAGGCCTGAATTCCACCTCTACACCCAGCCTCTTGGCGGCTTCTTTGGCCAAATCGATATCAAATCCGACAATATTTCCAGCCTCATCCCTGAATCCCATTGGAGGGAAGGAATCGTCCAATCCTACTATGAATTTGCCGGCTTTTTTAATGTCTTCCAACGATGTATCCTTAGCCGTCTGCTGTGCTCCTGAACATGCAGATAACAAAACTCCTGTCATCATTGCAATCGCCAGTAGAAATATAATGCTTTTCTTCATTTTAATTCCTCCATTCATTCCTAATATACGACCGAGTTATATTATACTTTATTATAGTAAATTAGTAAAGTGCTAAATAAAAAATGAAAATAAGATGATTTATGCGGTATCCACAACGAAACAACAAGTCATATAACAGAATCGGGAATAAAATGCACCCATAAAAGCCAACCTAATATAAACTGCAAAAATAGCAATAATTCAGACATTATATTACAGCTCAAGTTACTAAAAAGTAATTAAGCTTAAAACTTGCCGGTTGTGAAATAACCGCAATTTGATAATAAAAGATTTCGCAGCAAGGGAAAATATGAGGAACAAGGGTGAGTTTTTGGGCATATGCTTAATACGTTTTTTAGGGCTTTAATATTGTACATTGGTGTAGTTATTGGCATGAGGATCATGGGTAAGAGACAGGTAGGGGAGCTCCAGCCCTTCGAGCTGGTCATCACGTTAATGATTGCCGAAGTAGCCTCGGTGCCCATGCAGGCTCCAGGAATACCTCTTATAAATGGGCTTGTCCCGGCGTTTACACTGCTCTTGTCACAGGTGCTGTTATCCTATATCATCCTGAAAAGCGGCAGAGCAAGGGGGATCATATGCGGGACTCCCAGCATAGTGATCCGGAACGGTAAAATCGTACAAAAAGAACTTGCACGGCTAAGATTTAATGTAAACGACCTTCTGGAACAGCTCCGAACGAATAATATAGTCAATGTATCGGATGTAGAATATGCCATTCTGGAAACCAACGGACAGCTGACCGTTATACCCAAAGCACAAAAACGGCCTGCAACACCGGAAGATCTTAATCTTCCCACGCGGTATGAAGGGCTGCCTTATAATTTGATTATGGACGGACATATCCAGCATAAAAATCTCACCGAAGCCGGTTTGGATATCGATTGGCTTATGCAGCAACTGCAGGTTAATGGGTTAAAAGCTCGTGATGTGTTCTATGCTTACCTGGACAGCCAAGGAAACCTGCAGATAGAAATAAAGGAAAATCGGAGGTAAACACCTTGAGACTGATGATATTCCTGATAATATCAGTAATAATTTTCATAACCTTTGCCGTGTGGACGCAAAACATGCTGGAAAGCTCAGCCGGCAATCTGGGACGACACCTGGATCATCTGGAAGCTGCCATCAAAAACGACAACTGGCCATCAGCCGACAATCAGGTAAAAGCCATCACCCGACTATGGAATGAAAACAAAAAATCCTGGCAGATATTCATCAACCATGAAGAAGTCGACAATATTGACTCAAGCCTGGCCAGGGTAAAGCAGCTGGTAGAAATTCGTGAAAAAGCCGATGCTCTGGCTGAAATTGCCGTACTCAAGCTATTTATCCTACATATTCCCGAAAAGGAGTCCCTGAGCCTTGTTAATGTTTTTTAACCCCAGAATATTTCATCATAGCTCTTCTCGATATACTCACTAAAAAAATCTATATACAGGGAGGTGGCATGAGACCTGTCTTCCCGATCCTCCACATGAACCCTGCATACAAAATCCTGATTTTCAAAAAAGCTTATGGCTTCGTAATCCCAAGGAATGTCAACCAGCTCGTATATCCCGTACCTCTCCAAATCCTTAAGAAATGGTCTTATTTTATCCTCCGAATCCACGTCTACCTCTACATTTCCGTTTTTCCGCAGTTCCCCGACTATTTCATCGGTCTCGCCCGTCTGATATCGAAAAGCTCTCTCCATCAGAATCACACCCTTTCCAACAATCTTCCCTCAAGTATGGGTTTCAGGAATTTACCTGTATAGCTGTTCTCCACTTTTATGATCTCCTCGGGAGTTCCTTCGGCTACGATCATTCCTCCCCTGTCGCCCCCTTCCGGTCCGAGGTCGATAATATAATCAGCCGTCTTAATAACATCCAGATTGTGTTCGATTATCACCACCGTGCTGCCGGCTTCTACCAACCTCTGCAAAACATCGATTAACCTGTCCACATCGGCAATGTGCAGGCCCGTAGTAGGCTCGTCCAGTATATATATGGTCCGGCCGTTGCTTCGCTTGCTTAGCTCGGTGGACAGCTTAACCCTCTGTGCCTCCCCTCCCGAAAGGGTGGTTGAGGGTTGTCCAAGCTTAATATATCCCAGCCCAACATCGTACAAGGTCTTGAGCTTACGATATATCCTGGGTATATTCTCAAAGAATACCATAGCCTCTTCCACTGTCATATCCAAAACATCGGCTATGTTTTTTCCTTTATATTTGACCTGCAGGGTATCCCGATTGTATCTCTTCCCCTTACAAACCTCGCAGGGTACATATACATCCGACAGAAAATGCATCTCGATTCTTATAATACCGTCTCCCCGGCAAGCCTCACATCGGCCCCCCTTCACATTAAAGCTGAAACGCCCTTTGTTATAACCCCGCACCTTGGCTTCGCCGGTCATGGCAAAAACTTCCCGGATGCTGTCAAAAACTCCGGTATAAGTGGCAGGATTTGATCGGGGTGTCCTGCCTATGGGGGACTGGTCTATATTTATTACCTTATCCAAGTGCTCGGTGCCCAGGATACAGTCATGCCGGCCGGGCTTTACGCCGGCCCGGTTAAGCTCTCTTGCCAGGGCTTTGTAGAGAATTTCATTTATCAAAGTGCTCTTGCCCGAGCCGGAAACTCCGGTTACGCAGGTCATTACCCCTAAAGGTATCCTTACATCGATGTTCTTCAGATTGTTTTCACGGGCTCCCTTTATTACAAGCCATCTGCCTCCGCAGTCTCTTCTGACCGCAGGGATTTTCACACGCTTCACACCGCTTAAATACTGCCCCGTGATGGATTCAGGAGTATTTATGATATCTTCAACGGAGCCGGTTGCAACCACATGACCTCCGTGAACCCCGGCTCCCGGACCTATGTCAACTATATAATCAGCCGAACGTATGGTTTCCTCGTCATGCTCTACGACTATGACCGTATTACCCAGGTCTCTCAACCGCTTCAGTGTTTTAATTAGCCGGGCATTATCCCGCTGATGCAGGCCTATGCTGGGCTCATCCAATATATAAAGGACCCCTACCAGACTGGAGCCGATCTGGGTAGCCAGTCTGATCCTCTGCGCTTCACCGCCCGATAATGTGCCGGCTGCCCGTGACAGCGTAAGATAGTCCAGTCCCACATCTATCATAAATTCCAGGCGAGCACGGATCTCCTTAAGCACCTGATGGGCGATGAGCTGTTCCCTGTCGGTCAACTTTAAACCATTAAAAAAATCCAAAGCTTCCTTAACCGACATATTGGTTACCTGGTGTATGTTCAACCCGCCGACCGTAACGGCCAGAACTTCGGGTTTCAGTCTTGCACCATTACAGGCCTGGCAGAGGTTTTCACTCATATATTGCTCAATCTCTTCCCGGCTGTAATCCGAATCGGTTTCCTGATATCTGCGCCTCAGATTGGGAATGATCCCTTCAAATGGAGCCATGAAGTACCCTGAGCCATAGCTCCTGCTGTATTCAACCCGTATTTTCTTTCCACGGGTACCATACAGTATGGCATCCAATACCTCTTCAGACAGATCTTCCACAGGAGTATCCAGGCTAAAACCGTAGTGTTCAGCCAAGGCTTTCATATACATTCCCGCAATACTGTCCTCATTCTTACTATTCCAACCCGGAACCGAAATAGCCCCCTCAGCCAAAGACAAACTGGGATTCGGGATTATCAAATCCGGATCCAGTTCCAAAAAAACACCCAGGCCGTGGCAGGTGGGACATGCACCGTACGGGCTGTTAAATGAAAACATCCTGGGTGTCAGTTCCTCTATGCTTATTCCACAGTCAGGACAGGCATAGCTTTGGCTGAAAAGCATCTCCTGGCCCCCGACTACGTCCACCACAACCAAGCCACCGCTTAAATTCAATACCGTCTCCAACGAATCCGCCAGCCTCCGTTCAATACCCGGCCTGATAATTATCCTGTCCACTACCACCTCGATGGTATGCTTTTTATTTCTATCCAGCTTTATCTCTTCCGAAAGCTCTCGCATTTCCCCGTCTATACGGACGCGGACATAGCCATCCTTTCTAATATCATCCAACAGACGTACGTATTCCCCCTTTCTTCCCCGGATCAGCGGGGCCAAAAGCTGAATCCTGGTGCCTTCCTCCATTTCCATTATGATGTCCACCATCTGCTCCACCGTCTGCTGTTGAATTTCTCTACCGCAGCTGGGGCAGTGGGGAATACCTATTCGCGCAAACAAAAGGCGAAGATAGTCGTATATCTCGGTAACCGTTCCTACAGTAGAACGGGGGTTTCGCCGTGTAGTTTTCTGGTCAATGGATATGGCGGGTGATAAACCTTCAATGTAGTCCACATCCGGCTTTTCCATCTGTCCCAGAAACTGCCGTGCATAAGCCGACAAGGATTCAATATACCTGCGCTGTCCCTCGGCATAAAGAGTATCGAAAGCCAGAGATGATTTGCCAGAACCGCTCAGCCCGGTAAACACCACCAGCTTATCTCTGGGAATTATTACATCTATATTTTTTAGGTTATGCTCTCTGGCACCTTTTACGAATATGACCTTGCTGCTGTTCATACGTTCATATACCTTCTTCCTTCATCTCCCTATATAATATCCAGCTTAAAATGATTCAAAATAAAGTATAACAGAATTAGAACGGAAATAAAAGAAGAATATAAGCTTAGCGCATGCAGTAATACTATTGAAACCACCTTGAGACAAGCGCAACACCCATTAACAAAGTAAAGGGTAGCCGCAATCAATGTCTGGGCGAAGCAAGTTTTAACGGAAGTTCGAGGCAGGTTTACGTATTTCTGCCGTAAAGCGCCAGTAATTAGAATAATATTCCTAACATTTATTCTTTTCCCCATGCTTTATCAGCTACAGCCTGGTGTTCTTCTGTCCCGACCACATTATGCAGGGCATCGGGGTCAGCAGGCTCATCAGTCAAACCGTATTTAAGCTTCAATCTGATTATACGCCTTACCGATTCATCAATACGCTCCGGTGGAATGGTTCCATCCTCTACAGCCTTAAGGATGGCTTCATAGGCTTGCTTTTGTCGTTCATAACTGTGGCATACCGATACTATATCGGTCCCGGCAAGTACCGCCCGTACGGCAGCTTCTCCCATGTTGTAATGTTTCTGAATGGCTCCCATATCCATATCGTCGGATATGACCACGCCGTCAAATTTCAGCCTTTCCCGTAACACTCCGGTGATCATTTCCTCGGATAGGCTCGCGGGTAATTCTTCATCCATAATGTTGGGGTATACAATATGAGCCACCATCACCATATCGGCACCCGCTTCAATGGCCTTTTTGAAGGGAATCAGCTCAAAACTCTCCAGCCTTTCCCAACCATGGTTTACACTGGGCAGATCTATATGAGAATCCAGCACTGTATCACCGTGCCCGGGAAAGTGTTTGATTACCGGAATAACCCCACCGGCCTTCAGGCCTTTCATAATAGCAATTCCCAGTTCTGCAACCGTCTCAGGAGCAGTTCCCAAAGCTCTATCACCGATAACGGTGTTTTCAGGATTGCTGAATATATCCAATACTGGTGCAAAATTGAGGTTAAAGCCATAGGCCTTCATCTCCAATCCGGTAACTTTGCCAACGTCATATGCCAGTTGAGCTGATTTCTTATTCCCAATCACAAGGTTTGCCGGAAAGCGGGTAGCATCGGCAGGCAGGCGCTTAACCCTTCCCCCTTCCTGATCGGCGGATATTATCAAGGGAAGCAAATTATCCTTGTTCAGAGCTTTCAGATCATTATTCAGCTTTACCAGCTGAGAACTATCCTTAATATTTCTGGTAAATAATATTACGCTCCCTACATGATAGTTCTGTATCATATCTTTAACGGCTTCGGAGGGCTCATACCCATCAAAGCCGACAATTATCATCTGACCGATCTTTTGTCTTAGCGTCATACTATCGAGATAAGCCTGTACCTGTTCCTCAAACAAAACAGCGGGGTCCTGAGGCTCTTCCTCCGGCTTTGCGGTATCATCTTCAGCAGACGACTCGCCATCCTCCGAAGGAGAAGTAGGTTGTTCCCCCTCATCACTATTCGATTGCTGATCGGATTCATTTTCGGCGCCTCCTCCCTCATCCTCCGGTTTTTCATGTTCCGGAGGCATACGGAAAGAACAGCTTGTCAGCAAAATTAAGCCCAAAATCAAAAATATCAGCCAAACAAACCACGTTTTGCAGTAGTTTTTCATGATGAACCCTCCCATATGATACATTCCAAAGACAATATATTTCAGGACGCAGCCAAACTCAAGTAAAATTATACCCCCATTCATAAAAACAAATCAATCTTAGCCCGATAATAAGGGCCTATAAAAAAGTAGGATGGCTTATGACAGCCATCCTTTATAACCTAGCTTAAGGATTCCTGTAAAATCCTGACTCCGTATCCCTCCAGGGTTATGCATCCGGTAACCCGTTCATGGTTAAGCATGTCCTCATATGCCTTGCTGCCCAGATCCACCGTCCTCGCTTCCGGAACAAAATTCAGGAGAAATATGAAGTTTTGTTCCCCATCTGTTCGAAGCTGCGCCGTAACCCCCTCGGGCAACTGGGCATCAACAACTCTCTTAAGGTTCAATTCATTTATAAGCCGACCGTAGAAATCATCCAGAAAATCGTCATTATTTCTAAAGGCTATGTAATATGCCATGCCCTTTCCAAAGATGTTTACTGTTAACGCTGGCCTGCCGGCATAAAAATCGCTCTTATATATAGCCAATACCCGAGCGGTTTCGGCATGTATTAAATCGCACAATTCCCTTGCCTCGTATTCATTCTTAAGACCCAGGGAGCCTGCGTCCTTAACAACAACATGGTTTATATCGTGATCATACAGCGCATCTATCTCCTCTGACCAGACGCCCGTTACCCTTCGCAAGGGACCCGGAAAACCTCCCAGGAAACATAGATCATTTTCATCAACAATACCGCTCCAATAGGTGGTCACGAAGGTGCCACCGGTCTCAACAAATTTCTCTATTCTCTCGGCCACTCCAGGACGCACCATGTATAACATGGGAGCTATAAGCAGCTTATAACCCGAAAAATCACAGTCCATATCTATGACATCCACTGGGACCCCATTTTTCCAGAAGGGGCGGTAATGCATCTGACAGGTCAACTGGTAATTCTTCTTCTCCCGCCTTGGCCCCTGGGCGTCCTCTATAGCCCAGTAGTTCTCCCAATCATATATTATTGCCACATCGGGCCTTACGGTTGAGCCTACAACTGGATCCAGCTTTTCAAGGACCTTTCCCACCTCTGCAACATCCCTGAACACCCGGGTATTTTCATGGCCACAGTGATCCACAACAGCTCCGTGGAATTTTTCGGAGCATCCCCTGCTTTTTCGCCATTGGAAATACTGGACGGTATCAGAGCCGTGGGCTACCGCCTGTATGGAAGACAACAGATGCATTCCCGGGCGCTTCAGTTTTGCCACCTGCTGCCAGTTGGTCATGCTGGGTGTGCTCTCCATAAGCATAAAGGGCTTTCCGCCTTTAAGAGATCGGTTAATATCATGTACAAAGCCAATCTTAAATGCAAGCTCCCAGTCAGCTTCCCTGCCATGCCATGTGGGATAGTTATCCCACGAAACCACATCTACCTCCCGGGCAAATTTCCAGTAATTGAGGCCGGGATACAAGCCCATAAAATTCGTAGTTACGGGAACATCGGGCGTAATTTCCTTTAACGGGGCAATTTCATTCTTAAAAAACTCTATGGTCTGATGTGTAACAAAGCGCTTCCAGTCAAGATTGAGGCCGTGAATTGATCTTTCGCCATGAGGTGCCGGGGATTGTATCTGGCTCCAATCAGTATAAGTATGGCTCCAAAATGCGGTCCACCATGCATGATTCAGCTTATCCAAATCCCCGTCATATTTTTTCTTCAACCACTCCCTGAAAGCCTCCTGACACAGCTCACAATGGCATTCGCCTCCGTACTCATTGGAAACATGCCATACCAGAAGCGCCGGATGCTCCTTATAGCGTTGGGCAAGCTTCTGATTGATAAGACGGGTTTTTTCCCGGTATACCGGCGAAGTATAACAGTGGTTGTGACGGGCGCCGAATAGTATCCTAACCCGGTCTGCCCCGACGCGAAGCACCTCAGGATACTTCTCAGCCAGCCATGCCGGCCTGGCTCCGCTGGGTGTTGCCAGAACGGCGTAAGCACCATTTTCGGCCAATTTGTCCATGATAGTATCAAGCCAGCTGAACTCGAATCGACCTTCCTCGGGCTCTAAACTTGCCCAGGAAAATATCCCCACCGACATTGCATTGCAGTGAGCCAGCTTCATCAGGCGCATATCCTCATCCCAAACATCGGGGGTAGCCTTCCACTGATCCGGATTGTAATCGGCACCGTGGAGGAAATGAGCGCATTTAGGGTTGATTGGAGGATACTTCACCTTCACCCTATACCACCTTCCTTTTTATATATCCCACCCTTATAAAGGCAGGAATTTAGAAAGCCATCTGAGCAAAATATATCACCAGCGGCAAGGTAAAAAGGCAAAACAGGGTTGTCACGACCACCACCTGGGTGGCAAATTCGGGTTCATTATTAAACTCGGCTGCAATTAACACAGTATTGACGGCGGTAGGAAGCCCGGAAGATATCATTAAAACTTTAGCCATTGCTCCTTCAAGCCGTAATAACAATATAAGCAAGTATCCAATGACGGGACCTATGCAGAGTCGCAAAAAGGCAGCAAAATAGACATCCTTGTTCTTTAACTCAAACTTAGTTAATGATAGCTGAATCCCAAGTATAAGCAAATTAACGGCGATCATGGCATTTCCTGCGTATGTCACGGCAGGCCACAGAAAAAAATTACGAAGATCACAGGGAATTGCCTTTGCAACCAATGCAGCTATTATGGCATGAATTGCCGGCATCTTTAGGACTGATTTCAGAGATGACTTGAAATCCATGCTGCCCCTGGCGGCGTTATAAAAGCCAAGGGAATAATTAAGCAGGTTCTGACTTATCATGATCATTATCTGTATGGACACCGCATAATCGGTCACCGGTGTATTGGCAAAAACCAGAGATATAAGGGGTATGCCGAAATTCCCTGAATTATAAAACATAATGGCATTTTTTATCGTGTTCTTCCTAGCATCACCGTATCGATATATCTTAGCTGCTATAGAACCAACTGCCGATAGAGCAAGAACAAATATAACGGTGAAAATTACGGGTAGCAGTTGGTTAAAATTAATCTCGGTTTCGTAGAGATTCAAAAAAATAATTGCAGGAACAAATATATATATGCTTAGCTTACTTAGGGAACGAATGTCTAATTTGAATTTTTTGCCCAGTATATAGCCCAGGCTAATCAAAAAGAATACAGGAGCAATATTATATAACAGGATATGTAATAACACTTTGTATAAACTCCTTTCAGCCCCCAAATTGCCTGTATTACAGCTTGATAACATGAAACAATTTCCCGCGAGCGGTTTTTGGTTAAAAAAAAAGAGTGCCCCTTATGCCACTTTATAAACAGATTATTATTCGCTTAACGGAACAACCGGCTTCACCAGTCCCTACTTGGTATGAGTTATGCCAGCCAATCGATCCCGGTTTTTACCACCCTTGCCGGATTGCCTGCCACCAGCGAATTTGGCGGAACATCCCTGTTAACAAGGGAATTGGCAGCAATCACGCTGTTATTCCCTATTGTCACTCCCTTTAAAATGGTACAATTACATCCTATCCAAACCTTATCCCCGATCACGATAGGCTTGCTTATGGAGTTTTGGTTTCCGTCCTCATATACTATGCTGTGAAAGTCAGTATCCATAATAGTGGTTCCCCAGGCAATGGCACAATCCCTGCCGATACTGATGCTGGTTGAACAATGTATAATTGATGCTGCGGTTATATAGGTATTATCACCTATAGAAAAATTAGCGCCAGGTTCAAGTATGACCCGAACTCCGGGGCCCAGCTTTACCCTCCCCAGTATTCGACAAGTTGTACCCCTAGGCAGCTTCATATAGGTATCAGCTCCGCTCTGATCGCCTATATACCTGCCTCCGAGATACAATCTCCCTTGTATTTCCAATTTAGCCTTATGAGCCTTCCTTATTTTGCTCCCAAAATCAGCTATAACCGGAAACCTATAAAATTTTAAACCAAAAAGCCTAAAGCACACAAAAAAGCTATAGATGGCGTTGATAAACAGCTTGGGGTTATTCCATATAATCCTCAGAGCCTTTCTAAACCTGGGACTGCCAAAGAGGCGGAACCATCTTCCGTTTCTGCTGCTTTTTTCATTATTTTTATTGTGTTCCCCATTGTTATTGGCAGCATCCATCATAATACACCCTTTCATACCCGCAGGGTTCGGCTAGGTATACAGCTATAAAAACACTCACATTATTTTAGCATTTCTTCATATCAAGCACAAGCATCTAATCAAACTCCCTAGATTCCGCTCAAAACAAGCATGTACAACGGAATAAAGACAAGACTCGCAATGGTCGTAGCGGTAATCATGGCCGCAGCGTACCTGTGATCAGCCTTATAGGCCTTGGAAACTATAGCTATCTGAGTCATTGCAGGCATGGCGGCCTGCACAACAAACACCTTTTTCATAAGCTCGGGCACAGGTATAAAATACATCAGCCCCAGTATCATCAGAGGAGCAATTATAAATCTGCCTGATATAACGGCCAGCATTTCCCTGTCAAGCTCTATCTCATCGCGCCTGATGGAATGGATGACATTGCCCACATACAGCATGGACATAGGAGTGGTAAGATTACCGATATACCGGCTTGTATCCATTACAAACTTGGGAAGTTCCACACCAAGCATAATAAACACCACGGCAATTATGAAGGCCATCAAGGGAGGGGATAAAAAATTTTTGATTGTCTGCCGGACAGATGCGGATTTATAATCAGACTGGCCGTCCAACCGAATCCTATTTACACCCATGGTCCAGAATAATACCGTATTTGATATGTAATACAAGAGCACAAAGGAAACGCTTTGTTCACCGAATAGTGCCACATTAACCGGAAGTCCGATAAATATTGTATTTGAAAAGGCAAAAAGGGACAAGAAAACCCCCCGCCTGTCAGAAGGCACTTTCAGTACTCCTGAAAGGAGCCTTCCGATCCCAAATAAAAAAATAATCACAAACATCGGAAGCACAAGGCCAATTCCTGCTTCCAATAAAGTTCTCCTGTCGAATGTGGTTAACAAGTTCGATATCATCAAAGCGGGCAGAGATACCTTGACCACCAATCTGGAAAACAGTGCCGGCGTCTCCTGACTGAACCAGCCTTTTAAACTAAGGACATAACCGATGGAGATCATAAGCAAGATGCTTAAAACGCTTTGTACAGCATCCAGTACTGCCATTTATTTAAAAACTCCCTTATAGTTAATATAAATCATTCCTGGGTATCGGACCGATCCAAAGAACTTTTGAATATAATCCCGGCAATCTTCCAATGGCCATCCTGCTTCTCCAGCAAAACTATCTTCTCACCATTTTGCCACGAAGGCGGCGTTTTAACCGGCTGTTCATCATCCCTGGGTTTACCTACGATTTTAGGTATGGATTCTTCGATAACAGCTTTTACCCGCTCCTCCCACGGCCACGCCCATAACCATTTAACCCTCATTTTAATGTTATAGTCCTGGATGATGAAATCGTTATATACATTATTGTTCATCAAAGGATCGGCTTTTAAATAAGCCTGGGTGAAAAATTTTTGCAATACAACATTTTCCTGTCCTTCCAATATCGAAGTAGCCCTCAGGGTCATCCCTTCAGTAACAACTATATATATATTTGCACAGTCATAGGCTATCAAGGTGGCCAGAACGGCCAAACATACTATTATAGCCAAAACTATTACTTTTTTTGCCAGATACTGCACGAAGCGCAGCAGTATATTCAAAAAAAACACCTACCCCCATAATATACCAGTGCATAAATTGACAGCACATAACTATTTTTATCATGATAACACAAAAAAAACAGTTTGTAAATTTATATACCTACTGATTTCTTTGATATATTATCCTCAGACCTTCCAGGGTCAGATAGGGAGCAATCTCCTGTATGGTCCCGGACCCCTCGGCTATCATACCGGCCAGACCGCCGGTAGCAATTACCTTTGTGTCCTCCCTCCCCAGCTCCTTTTTCATAAGCTTTACGATATGATCCACCAGTCCTATATAGCCGTAAACGATCCCGGCTTGTATGCTGTTAACCGTGTTCTTACATATAACCTGAGGCGGCTTAACAAGTTCAACCTTAGGCAGCTTGGCAGCCCTCTGATACAATGCCTCGGTGGATATGGTAATCCCCGGAGCAATACATCCGCCTAAATACTCACCTTTCTCGGAAATAGCGCAGAAGGTGGTGGCCGTTCCGAAGTCCACCACAATAATCGGTCCGCCATATATCTCATATGCGGCCACCGCATTTACTATCCTGTCAGCCCCTACCTCCTTGGGATTCTCATAGCGGATGTTTATCCCGGTCTTTACCCCCGGTCCAACGACTAGCGGCTCTATATTAAAATACTTCCGGCACATCTCTTCAAGAGCTCCCATCATAGTGGGCACAACCGATGAAATGGCAATGGCATTGATACTCCTATGGGATATGCCATGATGCCCGAACAGATTCATTATAATCATGGCAATTTCGTCAGCCGATTTATCCCGATCAGTATACAGACGCCAATGATTTATCAATGTATTGTTATCGTATACCCCAACAACGGTATTGGTATTACCTATATCCATAACCAACAGCATATGTTCATCACTCCTTCAAATTAGATAGGCAGGGAAAACCCTGCCTATAGTGTGTCAAAAAACTTTTCGGTAAATTCGCTGTAAACCTTGCAGTACTGCTGTTACAATGATTACAGCCACTATTATCTCGGGAATCCCGTGGGTTATACCGATACCCAATATAAAGCCTCCCACCGTTTCGGGGGGTATGCCAAGTATTTCAGCATACTTAGCCCCGTAGCGTAAATAGATTGTCAGAAGCACACCTACTGTATTGGTCAATGTTCCCACCGCAGCTGCCACCATACCAGGCACCACCGCCCGGGTATCCTTGCTTAAAACCTGCCTCACTCCTCTGTAAGCATAATAGGTGGTTATTGCAATGAGCAAGCGGGGTAAAAGGGCGACCAGCGGATCCAGGAATACAAACTGGGCAGGATTGGTAGGCATTGTAGCCGCCTGATACATGCTAAATAAGCCGAATATGGCACCAATAATAAGTCCGACAATAGGGCCTTCAACAATGGTCCCGATGATAACCGGGATATGCATGATGGTGGCTTTGGTAGGGCTGAAGGGCAAGGGAATCAAGCCCACAGGAGTAAGACCGAGGATGATCGAAATTGCGGCCAGCATACCTGTAACTGCTAATTTGCGTGTGGTCAGTGTCATGTTTTACACCTCCGTTCAAGTTCCGGCTTCGGATACCTGACGGTATCTTGTCTCATAGAGTTAAATCCAAGTCCGGCTCTACGAGGGATACCGGCTTTGATGAATATTATTCTAACAACATCAATCTATTTATGCAAGAAAATTTTTCTGTAAAATATTCTATACCCATATTGAACTTTTTTTAAACAAAGGAGTAAAGCAATATTATTCAGCAACCTCCTTATTGGGGATAGGGCATTCTTCTGATAATAGTCTGACCTCCCCTATGCTCTATCTGATAAAAACCGGTGATGGGATACTTATATCTGCTGTATATATTCATAACCTTGGCAGTCATGTGCAGGGAAAACTTTATCGACAGGCCGCATCCCAAGGATATCCCTTTGGGAGAAGGCACTATTTGATTTGAACACCCTGCCATTTTCAAAACCTGGCTGAAATGAACAGCATGTTGCCTCGAGTGAAATGCAATCAGGCCGTAACTTTCACCGTACACCATATATTTCCCTCCACAGTAATACAAATCCTGCTGACGCCGCTGACCGATCTTCGTTAACAGATGCTATTTGTCTGCAGTCCATGGCTGATTCTGGCGTTTGATATATTACAATATATTCCCATAATATAGAATCCGTTCCTAAATTGTATCCAAAGCTTATCTGTGTAATATGGCAATAAAAAACACCTACCTCATCGGGTAGGTGATAAATTATGGCTTTTTTAAATAGCTTTCAAATATTTATACTGGGCTTTGTAAAGGTTATAATATATACCCTTCTTTCTGATCAGCTCCTCATGGCTGCCGCACTCAATTATCTTGCCATGGTCAATCACCATGATGCGATCTGCATTCCTTATGGTGGACAACCTGTGGGCTATAACAAAGGATGTTCTGCCCTTAAGCAGCTCCTTTAAGCCGTTCTGGATCAGTATCTCGGTGCGGGTATCTATGCTGGACGTAGCCTCATCAAGGATGAGGATTTTGGGATCAGCCAGCAGGGCACGGGCAAAGGATATAAGCTGTTTTTGTCCCTGGGATAGCCGGGATCCCCGCTCCTGCACCTGGGTGTAATATCCGTCCTCCATATCTTTAATAAACTCATGGGCATGCACTATCTTGGCTGCCTCTACTACCTCCTCATCGGTAGCATCCAGCCGTCCGTACCGAATATTGTCCATAACCGTGCCCGAGAATATAAACGGATCCTGCAGCATGACTCCCATTTGTTTTCTAAGGGAATGGAGAACCACACCTCGGATGTCCACTCCATCAATTAAGACTCTTCCTTCAACAGGATCATAGAACCGGCTTAAAAGATTGACGATGGTTGTCTTGCCAGCACCGGTCGGACCAACAAGAGCGATAGTCTCTCCCGGCCTTACGGTGAAGCTGACGTTCTCCAGCACCGGCTTTTCTGGTTCATAATAGAAGGTAATATTTTCAAAAGTAACCTCGCCTTTAATCGGGGGCATTTCAACAGCATCGGCAGCATCGGTTATATCCGGCTTTTCATCGAGCATTTCAAATATACGCTCGGTGGAAGCCATGGCCACAAGCAGTGAATTATAAAAATTAGCCAGGTTATTCAAAGGCTGCCAGAATCGCCATACATAGCCGGTAAAGGCAACCAAAACACCCACCGTTACCGTACCCTGATCCAAAAATTTTATACCATACCAATAAATCAGAACCGTTCCTATTGCTGCTATCAGTTCAATGCTGGGCCAGAACAGATTGTTTACCTTTATCGCATCCATCCAGGAATGATATATGTCTCCGCTAAGCTGACGGTATATTTCGCGGGTTTCGGGTTCGCGAACAAATACCTGGGTTACCCGCATACCTGCAAGGCTTTCGTGGAGATAGGCATTCATGTTCGATACCTTTTTGCGAACTGTCTGCCATCGTACCCTGATGGTCCTTTTCAACAGAGTGACAACCAAAAACATCAGAGGCACCGTGGTGAGGGTTATCAGAGCCAGTCTAAAGTGTATTGAGAACATAAACGCCAAGGCCACAACCAGGGTAAAAACATCGGTCACCACATTAATAATACCATTGGTCAGCAAATCGCTCAGCGAATTTACATCGTTTATAATGCGGACCAGTATCTTTCCCGCAGGCCTGCTGTCATAAAAGGTAAATGAGAGCTTCTGAATATGGTTGAACAGATCCTGGCGAAGTCTGAACAGCACCTCCTGTCCAACTACAACCATAATTCTGACCCTGCTACGAACGCACAACATACTAATGAAGTTAACTCCGAGAAAAGTCAGCGTAATTAGCATCAAACCTGCCAGCTGTCCCCTTGACATATAGTTGTCTATAGCTATCTGCAGAATGAGTGGGCCGAGCAAACCGCAAACAGCAGCTATGATCATAAGAACCAATGTAATGGCTAGCTGTTTTTTGTACGGTTTCATATACCCCATAAGCCGCTTAAACTGTTCTTTATTAAACGGTCTTTCCAACACCTCATCATCTGTAATTCGCTGTCTCAGCATTTTATATCACCCGCTTTCTGGACTGGAATTCATCCAAATCCTTATATTGCTGCATATACAGCTCATAGTAACGCCCCTTCAAGGCCAGCAGCTCCTCATGCCTTCCCCTTTCAACAATCCGACCGCTATCCAGGAATATTATCTCATCAGCATCCTTTACCGAAGAAACCCGGTGGGCAATTATGAAGGTGGTCCGGCCTTTCATAATCCTCTTGAGCGCCTTTTGTATCTGATATTCGGTCTCCATGTCAACTGCTGAGGTACAATCGTCCATTATAAGTATTCTCGGGTTTTTGATAATAGCTCTTGCTATGGCAATACGCTGCTTTTGACCGCCTGAAAGGCCGACGCCCCGCTCACCCACAACGGTATCATAACCCTCAGGCATTTCCATAATAAAGTCGTGGGCTTCCGCAATCTTTGCCGCCCGTATAACATCTTCCCTGGTTGCATTCGGATTACCATACAATATATTCCCCTCAATAGTATCCGAGAACAAAAATGTATCCTGCATTACAATCCCTATCTGGCTTCTCAGAGCACTTAGCTTCCAATCACGGACATCTACTCCGTCTACCAGCACTCTCCCCGACGTTACATCATACAGTCTTCCGATCAGGTTAATTATCGATGTCTTCCCCGAACCGGTAGCACCCATAATTCCGATTGTCTTTCCGGCAGTAGCATTTATGTTTATGTTAAAAAGTATGGGTTTTTCCTTATAGCAGAAGGAAACATTGTCAAACACCACATCGCCACGATATTCATCGGGGGAATATGGATTGTGTTTTTCCTTTATGGATGAGCCGGTATCCAGGATTTCAAAAACCCTTTTTCCCGATGTAACGGCATGCCCTATGATATTCACAATCCAGCCCAGCATCCTTACCGGCATAATCAACATCCACAGATAACCGTTAAAAGCTACAACGGTCCCCAAGGTGATCCTACCGACGGCTACCATCCATCCCCCGTACCCAATCAATGCAACCGCACAAAATCCACTTAAAAACTCGATCAGTGGATAGAATTTCGCCCATATAAAGCTGGCATTGACGTTTTTTTCCTGATTCAAACGATTTTCTTTCTCGAATTTTCGGATTTCATAATCCTCCCGTGCAAATGCCCTGACAACCCGGACGCCTGAGATATTCTCCTGGGCTGCAGTATTCAGATTGGCCTGTTGTTCACGTATTTCACTATAGGCCGGTCGTATGGCTTTGTTGAACTTCAGAGTCACCCACGCAATAAAGGGCAATATGGCCAGAGTAACCAAAGCCAGTTCCACATTCAGATAGAACAACATTATGGTCGTACCGATAAAATAAATGGCGTTTTCCATCAATACCGACAGGCCTCCGACTATAAACATGCGTATACCTTCCAGGTCCCCCGTCATTCTCGACATGAGTTCACCAACACGATTATCATCATAAAATGAAAATGACAGGCCCTGAAGATGGGTATACATGTGATTGCGGAGATCGTACAGACACTTCTGAGACACCCCTTCAAAAAGATGGGCACGACAATACGAAAGAACGCCCCTGCATGCAGCACACCCAAATACAGCTGCCAAAATTGGGATCAGCAGATTGCGTTTGCCCCCACGAATCACATCGTCCACCAGAATTTTCGTCAGGTAAGGAGTTATCAGGTTCAGGCTTATTAGTAAAACCAAAAATGTCATGGCCACAATAGCCTTCCACTTGTACCGGGCAACATAACCCATAATTCTTCGTAAAATATCCAAGGAAATACCCCCGATCCTATTTTTTGTATAAATGTCTATGGATGTTCAGGCACCGTTACAACCTTTGATCTCCACAATATAAACCCCTGGTTTTTACCCTCAGGGGTTTTTCCACGGCTTATATGGGATTTTAACGCTTTAAAGCCTCAACAGCAAAGGCAATATCGATCAGCAGCTGCAACGTAATATTAATCCGCCCTATAAACATTACTAGCGTACCATTAGCCAGCCTGACCGGATAGGCTTATGACGCCGGCTATAGGCAACAACCCTCCCCACTCTCGATTGCCACCGGCTTATTTTCTTTCGATTGCACCCATCCTGCACCATGCCAGCCAAGTACGCCTTTTCAATGTTCCAACAATTTCTACTGTATGTATAATGCTTATTTAATTCTGCTTAAGTTCAACAGATTATTATATATTAATTTACTCTTCACAAACGGTCAATAAAGAAAAACAGGAATAATCCCTTATATAAATTCTTTTAGCTTTAAATAAAGCAATCTTAATGCTCATGCTGACATATCAAGATGTTTTCTCCCAATTCCTTTATAATTAAGCCCGGCTTTCAGACACTCATCACAGCATTTACCGCCGCTCTGGCAACAGCTTCAACGGCAGCAGTACCAATAACGTTTACATCGGCTTGGACCTTTCCTGTTGCAAGGGCAAACAGGGTATCTCCATCCAGCATGGTATGAACCGGCCTTATGGCAATGGCCAGGCCGTCATGGGCCATGGAAGCAACTTTATTGGCCTGTTCCTTATCCAGCAGAGCATTCGTAGCTATCACGCCAATGGTGGTATTGCCGGCTGTAGCCTCTTTCAGATCACCATTTCCCAACAAAAACTTCCGGGTATCAATAAACCGGCCGGTGTCGGGATCCCTTGCCCCCGCCAGTATCTTTCCCGTATCAGGTTCGACAACGTCGCCCAATGCATTAACCACCACTATAGCCCCTACCACTATTCCTCCGGACAAGCGGATGGATGAGGTACCAATTCCGCCTTTCATGGCTCCTCTCATTCCAAGGATCTTTCCAACTGTAGCCCCCGTTCCGGCACCCACGCTTCCCTGGGGTACTGGCCCACTGCCGGCATTTTTGCATGCCTGATAACCCATATTTTCATCGGGTCGGGCCCGGCTATCCCCATATTCCAGATCAAAAACCACAGCACCGGCTACAATGGGCACTTTTGCTATGACCGTATCGAAGCCGACTCCCTGTTCCTCAAGATATCTCATAACGCCGTTGGCTGCAGCCAGGCCAAATGCACTACCGCCGCTTAACATAACGGCGTGCACTTTCTGCACCAGATTGGTAGGGCGCAATAGGTCGGTTTCCCTTGTTCCCGGAGCCGAACCCCTTACATCTACACCACCTACGGCGCCTTCCCGGCAAATAACCACCGTACAGCCGGTTCCTCCATTGTAATCATGGGCATGGCCCACTTCTATTCCCGGCACATCGGTGATAAATCCTTTATACATAGCCTTTCTCCCCCCTTATGGATACATCTCCCGCCCAAAGCTTCTCAAGCCTGCCATCATCGCTCTGAACAAGTAATGAGCCATCTTCTGCAAAATCAATGGCTTTTCCGACAAACTCTCCGGCAGACCCAACTACAGATATTCTCTTCCCCAATATAACGGAATAAGCCCTGTAATCCCTCAAAAGCCTTTCGAAATTTTCATCATTGAAGCTATTCAGATATATTTCCTCCATACTCTCAAGGACAGCCTGAAATATACTCCGGCGGCTGAATTCCCTGCCCGTTTCTATTTTAATGGATGTAGCGATGTTTTCTATTTCCTCGGGAAAATCGTCAGCTGAAAGGTTTACATTGATTCCAATTCCAACTATCGCATAATTTATGATATCCGGCTCGGCATTAACCTCAGCCAGGATACCGCACAGTTTTTTACCATTACATATGATATCGTTGGGCCATTTAATACCGGCTTCCAAGCCGGCAGCATGTTTCAATGCCCTTATCAGAGCAACCGCTGTCATAACGGTTACCCTGGGAACCTTTTCAGGCGGCAGTTTGGGCTTTAAAATGATCGACATCCATATTCCCTTTCCGGGCGGGGATACCCACCTTCGCCCCAGCCTCCCCCTCCCACCGGACTGTTCTTCCGCTATAACCACCGTGCCTTCGGGAGCACCTCCTAAGGCCAATTCCTTGGCTCTGGCATTGGTGGAAGCCAGGGTTGGATGGCACTCCATGTTTTTCCCCAATACTGTGGTGTTAAGCCTGTTGGTCAACACCACCCAGTCCAAGACATCGGGAACGTGTTTTAACCTGTATCCCTTTTTGGTAGATGATTCAATCAGGTAACCCTCATTTTCAAAAAGCTTTATGTATTTCCAAACAGCAGCCCGGGTGATACCCAGAGTTCTGCTCATCTCCTGACCCGAAACATAGCGATCCATATTTTCCAACAGAATGGCCAAAACAGCATCCCGCATGATATCAACTTCCTCTCACAGGCACATTATTTTTCAACAATTATATCACAAAAACACATTTACATAATTTAATATAAACCGGTTGCAGAAGTTTACTCAGAAAAGTAGATTATTTTTATCGACCGCTAAATGATTTTTTTCGGCCCCGCTTTGATAATGTTAGCTACCGCAATTTAAGGGGTATATTTTAATATTAGGGGTTAATTGTTTTTTTCATAAGCCAAAAGTGTATGATATAATATTATAGATGGTATATATCTATATATATTATAATGAAGTATATACGGAACAAACAACATAGCAGCATTCTCCTTGCTCAACCGAAGTTTTGATTAAAATATGCCCGTACCAAGCTTGAAAAACCACAACGGGCTGCAGTATGCAAGCCTTTACTCTGACAGTAAACTTAAAGGAAAGTGGGTATGAAAGTGACCAATCCCAAAAAACTTGTCCAGGATATTCAGGAAAACATAGAAAATGTAATAGTCGGAAAAAGCGATGTGATACGTCTTATACTCATAGCCCTAATGGCCGGCGGACATGTTCTTATAGAAGATGTCCCGGGGGTCGGCAAGACCACCCTAGTATCCTGCCTGGCAAGATCCCTCAATCTCTCCTTCAAGAGGATCCAGTTCACCCCGGACATATTGCCATCGGATATAACTGGTTTTTCCATGTATAATTTTAAAACGGGTGAAATGGAATTCCATCCCGGCATGATAATGAGTCAGGTGATACTGGCAGATGAAATAAATCGTACATCGCCAAAAACCCAGTCAAGCCTGTTGGAAGTTATGGAAGAACGGCAGGTAACAGTAGATGGCAAAACCTATCCGGTACCCGAACCTTTTATCGTATTGGCAACACAGAATCCGGTTGAATATATAGGAACCTATCCTCTCCCTGAAGCCCAGCTTGATCGGTTTTTTATGAAAGTCTCCATCGGTTATCCGACAAAAAGGGATGAGATGTTTATTCTTTCCCGTTTTCAAACCCGAAACCCCTTAAAGGACTTACAGCCGGTGGCCAGCGCCCAGCAAGTCCTTAAAATCCAGGAGAGGGTAAAACATATAACAGTGGCCGAAGCAATAAAGGAATATATAGCCGAAATTGTTGCCCTGACCAGGGAACACAATGATCTGACGCTGGGAGCCAGTCCTCGGGGAGCCCTGGCCCTCATGCGGGCTTCCCAAGCCTATGCAATGCTTGAAGACAGGGACTATGTAATACCCGATGATGTTCAAAAAATGGTTACCCCGGTATTGGCCCATCGCCTAATCCTCAAACCCGAGGCACGACTTAAGGAAATGACGGTGGAAAGGATCCTCAAATCAATTCTAAATACCGTTTACGTTCCTGTGATACGGACATGAGATACCTGCGCAGACTCGTCATAGGCCTTGGGGTTGTTTTTCTCGGGTTGGGGCTTTATTCGGGGGACAAAATATACTTTATGGGTGTATCGGTCATCTTGTCCCTCATCATCTATGCCCTGGCCACCAATATATGGGTGCTTATGGATTTCCGATATCTGCAGAGTATAACCCCTCAACAGGCCAGCAAAGGAGATCCGGTCACGCTTTCAATACAAATCCACAACGATAAACCGTTCATATATCCATACATGAAGGTGTTCTATAAAGTGCCGGAATCGATCTTAAGCAACAATTACAAGGAAGAAGTGCTGTCGATTCTTCCCTTTCAGTACAACGAGATAAGGGAGAATTTTATATGCAGTTTAAGGGGGGAATATACTCTAGGTATTACCCGGATTGAAGTACGGGATCCCTTTGGTTTGTTTGCCCTGTCACTGAACCTGGTTAATCAGGCATACTACAAGCCTTTAACTCTAAAGGTTAATCCCAGAATCCTAAATATTCCGGCTTTACCCCTTCCCCTGGTACAGAATGAAGGAAGCTCCAAACAGGAGTTCTTTGCCACCGAAGAACCGGCTTCCCTGGCCGATATCAGGCAGTATCGCTACGGTGACCCGTTAAAAAAAATACACTGGAATGTATCGGCCAAATTGCAGGATATTTACGTAAAAAATTATGAGACCAACGCCCAGTCCCAGATACTCATATTTATCGAGACTTCCCCCTTCCCCGCTGACGACATGACAAGACACCAGATAGAAGATCAGGCGGTGGAATGTGCGGTTGCCATTGTACATTTTATCCTTTCAAAAAGCATTCCGGTACAGCTTATTGTTTATCACAGCGAACGTCAGCAGATAAGCGGCAAGAACCCGGATGATTTTCCCCAGTTTTTTGATTATCTTTCAGTGCTGCCATTCAACAGTCCCTTTTCTGCAGACGAAATCCTGTTGATTGAATCCGCCGGTTTTCCCAAAGGGCAGAGTATAATTCTCATTGTCCATAGCCTTAACTATAACCTTTTTAATCACCTGTGCCGCTTCAAACAGTCGGATATACACCCGTTTATTCTGTTTGTACATCCGTCCGGCCAGGTAAACACAGAACATCAACGGATGATCGATGAACTCAACAAAAGAGATATAGGCTGTATAGCGGTTCCCGTCAATGAACGGTTAGATCATATACTGGAGAGAACATTATGAAAAACACGACAGCATCCGGCTCAGCTTTGAATTACATAATGAAGGGAGTTGTATTTTTACTCCTGGTAGGCAGTCTGGCCCAATCGATTGTTGCCTCCCTATATTTGCCTGTTCCTTTCATTTCCGTCCTAGGAATGACGGCAGCAGCCTATATAATCCTATCACTGTATCTGTACAACCGCTATGCTGCAGCCGTTTTATTTCCCTTAACCGCTGCCTTCCTGGGTATATACATATATTATCTGGCATCTGAAGAATGGCTGGTTGATATTTTGGAATGGCTGGAATGGCTGCTGGATTACACCCTTGGAGCAACCTTTTTGCAAAGCCAGTATTCATACCCCAGCGCATGGCTGATTGTATTTGCCCTTTCCCTAATTATCTATATTTTCATCGTTAAGACAGAGTGGTTTCTGGTTCCCCTGATCTTTAGCATCGGAGTTATAGGCACGGAATGGGCACTGGGGCATATCCATATACTTCCCTATTTATGGCCATTTGCATTGGCATGGCTCTTACTCCTGTCGTCCAAATACCATAAAAGGCTATCCCGCTTGCATAGCATGCCCAATTACGGTGTTTGGCAGGTTTCTGTCATCCCCTTGGCAGTTGCAGTGGTGCTCACCTCATATATAATCCTGCCAAGAAATACACAAAAACTTAAGTGGGAATACCTGGAACGCAAGGTCAATGACATAACTGAAAGATGGACGGATTGGTCGGTGTTTTCAAGCCCGCGTAAGCCGTTTCGACTTTCATATACCGGCTTTCCATCATCGTCAAATGAGCTGGGAGGGCCTATAAAGATCAGTGATGATGTTGTTTTAAAGATAACTTCCTCGGCTCCCCTATATCTCAGAGGTTCCCAGCTCAACGAATATACTGGGAACAGCTGGATTGACACCATTGACGACCATCGTTACAAACTAAAGAGTTCATACTCAAACAAAGCAAGAAATAAAGCATTTGATTGGGATGAACCGATATGGAGGGACACAAATCATGAACTTCAGGAGCGCTTCTTCAATATAGTGAAAGCCTCGGTAACCCATATCGGAATCGAAACATCCGTCATTTTCAATTCCCAACGACTGGAAGATATCGATGTCCAAAAATGGGGTGGTTTTGTAGCGTATTTTAACGGCAAGGGTGAAACCTTTACTTCCCGGGACATTTCGTCTTCGGAAAGCTACCTGTTACACGTCAGGATCCCAAACACAGCCGATCAAATGTTCCGGGATTTTATAAATGAATACGTTCCGATAATCGACTGGCGCCGGCCCATTGCCGAAACATGGCAAGGGGAAGATATGGACCGCGAAAAGCTGCTGCATGTTCAAAAATATTATACCGCCCTTCCCGAATCCCTTCCCCAAAGAGTGATAGATCTGGCAGATTTTATCGTAATTGGAAGCGAAACGCCTTTGGACAAAGCTCTGGCCATTCAATCCTACCTCATGGAGAATTATTCCTATACCATATATCCGCCAGAGACCCCAGGGGGCGTTGATTTTGTAGATTATTTCCTTTTTGAGCTAAAAAAAGGCTACTGCACATATTTTGCCACTGCAATGGCGGTGCTTGGCCGGGCAGCCGGGCTGCCCACCAGGTATGTGGAAGGGTTCCTGATGCCTTCCCAACCTGTGGAAGGTAATGTCTATGAGGTGAAAAAGCTAAATGGCCATGCCTGGGTGGAGGTATACTTTCCAAAGGTGGGCTGGCTGACCTTCGATCCAACGCCGGCGGAACAGAGCCAGCACGGAACGGTCGAACAACAGAATACAGGAATGAACGAGGATCCTTATTTGGAAGAATATATGGACTACCTGCAGGACTATCAGGAGGAAGCCGGCTATATTCCTGATCACCTCGATTCATCCGAAACACAAGACACCTTATCGCCGTGGAGCGGCATATTGCAAACCTTGCTGATTTTACTGATTTTATTGGGTTTAACGGCGATAATTCTGGGTGGTGTAAAATTGTGGGATATACTGCGCTGGCATAGAATAAAAAAGCTGCCTTATGAAAGACAGCTGAGTTACTGTTATCAGGAAATTCTTTGGCTCCTTAAACTTTACGGCTTTCCTATCAAGCGGGGGGAAACACCATACGCATATGCACAGCGGGTAGATTCATGGCTGATAAACCCTGCGGGCTCCATGTATCAAATATGCCATCTGATCATAAAAAATCAGTTTGGCGGATATCATTTAACCGAACACGACATGGACAGGATCCGCTACTTCTACCGAAACCTCGAAAACAACATAAAAAGCCTGCTGGGATTCTATCCATATATATTCAAACTGGTATTAAGGCGAACCGGCTTGACAAAACGGTTGAAACACACCTAGCCCATTACAACCTGAACTTTCTCCAATTCCCTATATTCTTCCTGTAAACTCCCACCGCCTGGATGGAACGTTGAAGGACTTCTCTGGTATTAGCAGACTCCTCTTCCTTTATGGGGGATAGCAGGAAGGTTATGCCGATAAAGCGTATGAGCGAAGACAGTATAAATAGCATATGATAATTGATCAAACGACGGCCAAGGATTATGATATTAAGACCATCAATCCATTTTCCCGTGAGCTCCATAAACAGCCCGCCCAGCGCATATGCGAGTATGCTGCCTACAATAGAAGTTACCATTGAACTGGTGGCAATGTAGAAGGAGCGGTTTTCATCGGGAGAAAGGGCCATAATCAGGTTATTAGATGTTAAATCGATACCATTCCAGAACAGGCCGGTTGCAACATGAATCAGCGGAATGGCTATATAGTTCTCCGGAGTAGCAAACAACCAGAACAAGGGCAAAACAGCGGCCACAGTGCCACAGATGCGAAGCACCGGCTTATTGCCAAACACATCAATTAAGCCGCCCCATTTTTTAACTACAAGGATGGTAAGAAGGTTGCTGACCATCTGAGTGTATATGGTTATTTCCAAATAGCTCATCTTCAAATAATCAAGCATGTAGGCGCTGAAAAACGGCCCCGATATGTTTACTCCAAAGACCCATACCGCCCAGAATATCAGGAATCTTCTGTAGTTGGGATGCTGCAGTACTTCGTTTGTAATTTTTTTTATCGATATTTTGTATTGCGGCTTTACCATGGGGGGATCATAAACGCGTATAAAACACATGATATCCAGCAAGGCAAATACGGTAACTATGCTAAACACCACAGCAAAGCCGACAAAGCCATCAATGAGATCCAGCGCATAGCTGGCCAGCAATCCTCCTATCAGCCCTGTAAAGGTGAACATCATCTGGCGCTGGCTGAAGAAGCGGCCACGCACTTTTAATGGCACCAATGCGGCCATCCAGGATATAAACGTCACACCGTTAAATGCACCGCCTACTGCTGAAACCAACAAAAAGAATACTATAAGGCCTATGGTAAGGCCTTTAAGTTCGTTGGGAATGATTAAGGGGAGGATTACAACCGGAATGATGGAAAGGCGTTGCAGAACCCCCCCTATCATAAACAGCTTCTTCCTGGCACCGGTTTTCTCCAGGACATAAGCAGCCATCATCTGGAACAAGCCGCTCATAACGGGAAGACCCATAAGCACCCCGTACATAAAATCACCAACGCCAAGGTGGCGGACAAAACCTGCAAAGGGCGCACCATTCAAACATACAAAGAACACAAAGCCTAAGCTAACGCCCCAAGCAATCCTGCTTAAATCTTCCCTTAAATCGTTGGGAATGGCCAAATTTCTAAACAGTACGAACTTCTGTTTCATTAGTGCCAGGTCCAATCTCATCCTTTTACTCACCGCTTCATATCCCCCAAATAGCGCCATACATCAGCTCAGTCCACAGTGCTGTTCACCAAAAATTTGATCCTATTGTTAACTGCAGATATCATATTGATTACCCCTGATAAATACCCTATTTACGTTAAGTTCATTATCAAGAATTACCAGATCGGCATCGTAGCCCTTCTCTATTCGTCCCTTATAATCGCTTACACCCGCTATACCGGCCGGTACCTCAGTTAGCATCCTTACAACGTCACTAAGGGCAAATCCTATGGAAACCATATTTCGCAAAGCTTGGTCCTGTGTAAGGGTACTGCCTGCCAAATTACCGCCTTCCTTAAGCCGAGCTACTCCATCTTTCACAATCACTGCTTCTGAGCCCAAGTAATATTCTCCATCAGCCATGCCGGCAGCTGCCATTGAGTCGGTGATCAAGGCCACCTTATCATACCCTTTTAGGCCAATAGCTATCTTCAGAGCCGTTGGGTGAACATGGACAAAATCAGCAATAAGCTCGATGGTTGTATCATCCCTTTCCAAAAAGGCACCCACAGCTCCCGGCTCCCTGTGCTTAAGAGGGGTCATTGCATTGTAAAAATGAGTTGCATGCCTCATGCCCCACTCAATTCCTTCAATACACTTTTCATAGCTGGCAACGGTGTGTCCCATGGAGACAACTGTCCCCTTACTTACCAGATACTCGGTTAATTCCCTGGCTCCTTCAACATCCGGCGCCATTGTTATCCGCTTTATGATGCCCTCATACTCACCTGCCAGATCGACAAAGCCGTCACGGCTGGCAGGAAGTATGTATTGCTCGGCCTGAGCGCCTTTTGCACCCGGGTTTATAAAAGGTCCTTCCAGATGAACCCCCAAAATTTCGGCTCCCTGATACAGTTTTTTCATAATATCATTAACGGCCTTCAGACTGTTTCTGGTTGCCTCCCGTGACGAAGTGGTGGTGGTAGCCAAAAAGGAAGTCGTGCCGTGACTGGCTACAAACTTTGCCATCTCTTCCAGTGACTCCACGCTGCCATCCATAACATCCCGGCCCACACATCCGTGGATATGGACATCGATAAAGCCCGGACAGACATAACATCCGCTTGCATCAATTATCTGTTCCCCATCATATTTCCCTTTCGGGGCAATACCAAGAATTTTTCCATCCTCAATAAGAATATCAGCATCATGTTCCCATCTGTCTTTCTGATACACAGCTCCTCCTCTTATAATCATCATATGCTCCACCTCCCAATTAATATATTAATAAAAAAGCCCCCTCGGCTGCCCGCACAGTACCTTTAACCAAGGAGGAATATTATATTCTATCCTAATTTTAATTTTATCATTTTTGAGCTGGTATTACAATACTGATCCTACATAGGTTTACGGTATAAGCATGAATACATATCCTTCCAAGATTCTCTCTAAAGGATTCAAAAAAATAC
>LFRM01245206.1_pt3 | contig 33241 bp, 31 predicted proteins | sample 618341 | NCBI WGS metagenome assembly LFRM01 (sample SAMN03654438, study PRJNA283298) | anaerobic digester metagenome | isolation source: pool of bioreactors CSTR01a, CSTR02a, and CSTR03a thermophilic anaerobic... | place: Denmark: Kgs. Lyngby | collected 2014-05-21 | reverse complement strand
CATTCTCATCTTGATCATTTATTAGCTTTGCTCGATTTTTGTTATATGCAAAATTTTAAACAAGTTTATATTCATGCTTTATTAGATGGAAGAGATACAGAACCTAAGGTTGCTAAAAAATATTTAAAGATACTTGAAGATAAAATAAAACAAATAGGTATTGGGGAGATTATTACTGTAGGAGGAAGATATTATCTGATGAATAGAGATAGTAATTATGATTTAACTCAAAAGGCTTATAACGCTATTGTTGATGGAGAGGGTCCTTTAGCTAATAATATTTATGAAGTAATAGAAACATCTTATAAAAACAATATAACTGATGAATTTATTTTACCAACTGTTATTAAAAAAGTTCCAATACAAGCAAATGATAGCATTATTTTCTTTAATTATCGATCTGATCGTATGCTACAATTTTTAAGCAGTATTAGTAATTCTAATTTTAATTTTTTTCCAAGAAAAAGATTTTTAACCCCTTTAACTTTCATTACTATGACTGAATATGATAAAAACAACAATATTACCGTAGCTTTTTCAGAACCTTATCTAAATAACACTTTAGGAGATTATTTAAGCCAATTAAATAAGAGACAAATACGAATAAGTGAATCTGAAAAACAACCACATGTAACTTATTTTTTTAGCGGTTGTACTAAAAAGCCATTTCCATTAGAGGATCGTTTAATCTTTGAGCGTGAAAACGTATTTACTTATGATGAAAGTCCAGCTATGAGATCAGCATCAATTACAGACGCTATTATAGAAAGTACTAAATCTAATTATGATTTGATTGTTGCCAATTATCCTAACGGAGATGCCTTGGGTCACACAGGAATATTAGAGGCAGCTATTAAAGGAGTAGAATCTATTGATCAGTGTATTGGAAAAATTTTAAAAAATATAGATCTAGATAAATATATTTGGATAATTACATCAGATCATGGTAATTGTGAACATATGATAAGCGATGATAATATGCCCGATAAAACTCATACTAATAATAAAGTACCTTTTATTATTGTCAATAAAGAATATCAATTAAATAATGGAAGTCTTGTTGATATTGCTCCTACCATTTTAGATATTATGAATATTAAAATTCCTAAAGAAATGACAGGGACGTCATTATTGAAAGGAGAAACTCATGTCTAAATCTGATTTTAAAAAATTATATAAAAAAGCTAAATCTATTCAAAAATATAATGAATACAGTCCGTTTATAACAGCTGGTGGCATTTCATGTGCTTTAATGACTAGTAAAGGAAATATTTTTACTGGTGTTAATGTCGATACTAGATGTTCATTAGGTACCTGTGCTGAAAGAAATGCTATAATGAATATGTTGACTAATGGCGAAAACGAGGTAACGAAATTAGTTTGTCTTTACCGTGATGGGCGTTTAATGACCCCTTGTGGAGCTTGCAGTGAATTCTTTCTCCAGTTAGCTGAAAAAAATAAAGAACTAGAAATATTAGTTGATTTAGATTCATTTAAAACGATTAAATTAAAAGAAACGTTCCATAAATGGTGGGGTAAAGATCGCTATTAAAACTATGATGTAGCTAAGCATAATAACCATAATTTAATAAATAGTAATTTGCATTTTTCTATTTAACTAACAAAATATTAATATAAATTTGCAAAAAGTAAATTATTTTGATATAATATGAAATAATTTATTTTATAAATATACGGGGGAATAAAAGTGAATTATAAGTCAGTAGTAGATTATATTAAAAAAAGAGAAAAAGAAAGAAACAGAGAAGGTATTTCAATAGAATTTGACGGAAATAAAATTACACGCAAAGAATATTGGGAGAAAATAGAACAATATAAAAGATATTTTATATCACTAGGATTTTTTTATGGATGTGAAAAACCAGTTACTATATGCAATTTAAATGCTCCAGAATATGAATTTATTTATATGGCATTACTTGAGCTTGGTGCAATAGTTAGTACAGTAAGTTTATCCTTTTTTAATAGCGATGTAAAAAAACACACTACAGAAAAAGGATCAGAAACAATTATATTAAGTGTTGAATATATTACACCTAATATGAAAAAAGCTTTAAAAGATTTAGGAAATAATAATGGAAAAAATATTGTAAAACGAATTATATTTACTTCTGCAGGCGATTATAGAACTGAAGAAAAAGAGGCAATTTATAATAAACAATTTAATTTTAAAGAAATGATTAATTTCTTAGAATTACCTAAAAATATTGAAATTGTGTATCCCGGTGAATTAAAAAGAGCAACTGAAAACAAAATTGTATTACCAACAGAAAAACAAAAATTAAATCTTTTAGATTATAGCGCAACATATTCTAATACAGGCGGAACAACCACTGGAGTTCCAAATTGTGCTGTTCATTCTCATAAATCTATAATTGAGTTATTGAAAGCTCATGAAAAAGAGACATTTCCAGATTTTAGTGTTAATGAAGGAGACAAGTCATTATTACTTATTCCTATATCACACATAACTAGCCAATATTATGGATTGTTACTTCGTAGAGCATCTGGGGCTAATATTATTTACAATCCTGGAGCATTTGAGCCGGCTCAAATCACAAAGGCTCTTATTGAAGATGAAATAAGCGATGTAATATCTCCTTTTGGACTTTATGTTGCAGTGGCTCATTCTCCGTTAAAAAAAGGAGATTTAAATAAACTGAAACCTAGTTGTGGAGGTGAACCAACACCCTTAGGTCCAACTAAATTAGTTAATGAAAGGCTTAAATGGGCAGGATCAGAACCAATAGTTATAGGTGGAGGTAGTACAGAATTTGGCTCAGCTATAATGACTACTTATGGAGTTGAAAACAGAAGTAATGAAACAGGTATATTAATCCCCGGTGCTAAAGCAATGATATTAAACCCTTCCACATGGAAAGAAAGCAAAATTGGAGAAAGAGGAATCTTATATGCTAGGTGTGGTTGGCAAATGAAAGAATATTTGCATAATAAAAAAGCGACGGAAGACTTTTTTAATTATACAGATGAAGACGGAAATATTTGGGGAACCAATAATGATATTGCTACGATTACTGGAGAATATAATGGACATCCAATATATTCAATAAATGGTAGAGTTCATGATTTTGTTGTACCAACTCAAGATAACAAAAGATATACTCCGGGTATTACTTTTACTGATGGGAAGGTTGATTCGATAGATTTAAATAAAGGTGCGTTTTTATTTGACATGAGAGATAAATTATTAAATATACCTGGTATAATAGAAGCAGAAGCTTTATTAATTCCTCATAATAACGACAATGAATCTGGAACACCAGTAGTAAACTTAGTTGTAGCTCCAGAAGTGAATCCTGCTAATATTATAAAACATATTTATGAATCTTATGGAATAGAAGATAAATTTGTTCCTGAGGGGCTAATTTTTAGAACTCATTTTGCTCGTAGTTTATCAACTGATAAAAGAGAAATTATCACATTGCGTGATGAAAGAACTACTTATTATACTATAAATGATGAAGGAAATATTATGAAAGTAGCATTTCCAGAAAACGCTGAACCTTTATATCAAGTAATTAACGATTTAAATGATATAAAAAAAACAATTCCACCGAAACCGCAAAAAATATTTGTAAAAAAATAAACGAGTAATTCTCGTTTTTTAACAAAAGAATTAAATTGTTAAAAATAAAAAAACTATGGAATATTAAAACTTACATGATATAATTTATATAAAGCAATAATTGAATGGAGGTAAATAATTAATGTTAATAGGTATGTCAGCAATAGGTTGCAGTTTTATTTATACTATTATAATATCTATCCTTTATTTCTTAAAGAAAAAAACTAAAAATTTCGAAACAAATATATATAATGTATTATTAATCTTAGCTCTTGTTAATATGTTTATAGAACTTCATTTGTGTGTTAATGTTTTATTGAAAGTTGATTCATATTCATTGTATAATATGTTTTTAAACAGACTATTTTTAATAACAATTTTTAATTGGGTAACAGTTTTTACTGTGTATATTTTTAAAATTGCTTTTAGTGAAAAAGAAAAGATTATAAAAAAATTTAATTCAAAAAAAATGAAAATATTGTTTATTATATTTATAATTTTTATAGCAGTATGTTTATTTAAAATTATTACTTTAAGAATTGATCAGTTTAATGATGGTGTTTATTCTTATTCTTATGGGCCTGCAACTGATTTTATTGTAATAATATATGGAATGTACTTTTTTTCTTGGTTTATTGCTTTAATATTTAGAACGAATAAAAAGAGATTTATAAAATATTTACCATTATTTATATTCATTATTATTTCAGGATTAGCTTTGTTTTTAAGGCAAATTAATCCAGGAATATTATTAAATTCACTCCCTTTTTCTTTCGCAGTATTGTTAATGTACTTTACCATTGAAAATCCGGATTTAAAATTAGTTGAAGAAATAAAGCTTTCAAAAGATAAAGCAGAACAATTAAATACAGATAAATCCAACTTTATTTTTAATATAACTCAAGAAATGAAAAAAAGAATAATTTTAATGAAATCTAATATTACTGAAACACTTGCTAGCAATGATGTTGATGTTATAAAATCAAATTTACATAAATTACAATCTATAGTAGATGGATCTAATAAAATGATAAATCAAACCTTAAATATTAGTGAAGAAGATATAATAAAAATAGAAAAAATTGATAATAAATATAATGTAAAGAATCTTATAAAAGAGACAACTTTAGCAGCTAAAAATAAAATCAAAGAAAGTATTGATTTTAGAGTGTCGGTAGAAAATAATATTCCAGAGTATTTATTTGGAGATTCTATTAAAATTAAACAAATTTTAACTACTATTATAGAAAATTCAATTAAATATACTAAAAAAGGATTTATTGAATTAAGAGTTAGTAGTGTAATTAAATATGAAATATGTCGTTTAATTATAACTTTAGAAGATTCAGGCATAGGAATTGACCAAAAAATTATTAATAATATTTTTAGTAAAAGAGAAGATAATGATTATATATCTAGAAATCTTAATTTAAATAGTGTTAACAAAATAATAAATTTAATTGGTGGTACGTTTAATATTAATAGCAAATTAAATAGAGGTACTAAAATAACTATAACTATTGATCAACATATCCCTGAAGAAGACACCAAGAATGACCAAATGGCTGAGTATATTAAAGACTTAACTATACCTAAAATATTATTAGTGGATGAAGATTTAAACAATTTAGAAAGAATTAAAAAAATGTTTAAAAATCAAAATATTTTTATTGACACAGTAATAATGGGTGAACAATGTTTAAGAAAAGTCAGAAATGGTGAAAAGTTTAACTTAATAATTATTGATTATGAGATGCCTAAATTAAACGGATTACAAGTATTTAATAAATTAAAAACCGAAGGTTATGATATTCCCGTTATAATTACAACAGATAGTGATGACGTTAATATTAAGAAAAAATATAAAGAAATTGGTATTTATGATGTTATTAAAAAACCAATAAAAAAGAAAGATATAGAAAACATTATTACGTATTTGAAAGAAAATTAAAATGAAAGTTAATCTTTCATTTTTTGATTTAATTATATTATTAGTAGTGATATAATAATAAAATAAGGAGTATTTATGAAGTTGCTTAATAAATTAGATAGTTTTAGAGATTTTAATATTCATGAAAAGCAAATTCTAGCAGATGAAATTAGAAATTTTCTATTAGAAAAAGTCTCTAAAACAGGAGGACATTTAGCCTCTAATTTGGGTATTGTTGAATTAACTATCAGTTTATGTTCAAGCTTTGATTTTAAAAAAGATAAAATTATTTTTGATGTTGGTCATCAAAGTTATGTATATAAGATTTTAACAAATCGAAAAGATAAATTTAATTCTTTAAGAAAGTACAAAGGGTTAAGAGGTTTTCCTTCTTGCCAAGAAAGCTCTTATGATCATTTTGAAACAGGACACAGTAGTACCTCTATTTCCGCTGCTTTAGGAATGGCTAGAGCAAGGGATATTACTAATAAAGATTATAATGTTATAGCAGTCATAGGTGATGGTTCTATTAGCAACGGGATGAGTTTTGAAGCCCTCAACGATTTAGGTGGAAAAAAAACTAAAATGATTATTATATTAAATGATAATGGAATGAGTATATCAAACAATGTTGGTGGTCTATCTAGTTACTTAACAAGAATTAGTTTAAATGAACGATATATCAAACTTAAAAACAAAATTAAATATGCGCTAAATGATAATGTTTTAGAAATTTATATTTTTAAAATACTAGTAAAATTGAAAGATACTTTTAAAAAAATATTTATACCTGCAAAATATTTTGAAGATTTAGGAATTAAATATATAGGCCCTATTGATGGACATGATATAAAAACTTTAGAAAAGGTTTTAACAAGAGTGAAAAAGTTAGAAGATCCCGTTATTATTCATGTTTTGACCAAAAAAGGTAAAGGGTATAAATTAGCAGAGGAAAATCCTAATTTATATCATGCTGTTAATCCTTTTAATGTAACAGAAGGAATTATTAATCAAACTGAAAAAAACTATTCTAATGCCTTTGGAGAAGCCTTGCTACAATTAGCTAAAAAAGATTCAAAGATAGTGGCTATTACAGCTGCTATGGATAAAGGAACAGGATTGACCTCCTTTTCTAAGCAATATAAAAATCGCTTTTTTGATGTTGGTATAGCCGAGGAACATGCTTTAACTTTTGCTGCTGGTTTATCTAAAGTAGGGATAAAACCAGTTGTTGCTATTTATTCTTCTTTTATGCAAAGAGCGTTTGATCAGATTATTCATGATATATGTATATCAAAAGCTTCTGTTGTTTTAGCTTTAGATCATGCTGGTATTGTTGGCAGTGACGGTGAAACTCACCAAGGAATCTTTGATTTATCGTACCTAAATATTGTTCCTAATATAATAATAATGTCTCCTAAAAGTATTAAAGATTTAAAACCCATATTAGAATATGCTTTAGATTATAATGGACCTATAGCTATTAGATATCCAAAAGGTACAGATTATATAGAACTACCGTCTATTAAAAAAATAGAATATGGTAAATGGGAGATTCTTAAAAAAGGTCATAATGTAACTGTAATAGCTACTGGTAAAATGGTTCAAAAAGCTTATCAAATTATTGAACAAGAACAATTAGACGTTACTTTAATTAATGCTCTTTTTATAAAACCAATAGATATAAAATTATTAAAAAGATATCTTAATACTAATATTATAACTATTGAAGATAATTTAATAAATGGAGGAATGGGTCATCATATCTTATTAGAACTTAATAAACTTGGATTTCAAAATACAATTAAAATATTAGGTTTTAAAGATAAATTTATTGAGCAAGGATCAATAGAAGAACTATATCAACAAGAACAATTAGATAATGAATCTATTTTAAGAGAAATAAAAAAGTTAAATAATGATAAAACCTTTACTAAATGATTGTTTTTTTGATATAATAAATAAAATAATAACACCATAATAGGAGGCAAAAATGACAATAAATAATATATTAGATTGGTTTAAAGATCTTATTGATATAATATTAGTTTGGATATTTTTATATTATATCCTTAAAAATATTAAAAACAATGTTAAGTTAACCCTTATTTTTAAAGGTGTTGCGATTATAATAATATTAAAATTAATAAGCAATATTTTTAATTTTGTTACAATGGGATTACTATTAGAATATGTTATTATGTGGGGTCCTTTGGCATTAATTATTATCTTTCAACCTGAAATAAGAGGAATTTTAGAACAATTAGGGCGTGGACAATTATTAGGAAGACATAAAACACTTAGTGTCGATGAACGAGAAAAACTTATCTATGAAATAATTCAATCAGTAGATTACTTAAGGAAAACTAAGATAGGCGCTTTAATTGTCTTGGAAAGAGATATTAGTTTATCGGATTATATTGAAAAGAGTAAAAAAGTATATGCTGATTTATCTAGTGAATTATTAATATCTATTTTCTTTCCTAATAATCCTTTACATGATGGTGGTGTAATTATTCAGGGTAATAGAATAAGTAGTGCGTGTGCTGTTTTTCCAACAAGTAGCAGTCCTAAAAATGCTAAAAAATTAGGAACTAGACATAGAGCAGCGCTTGGTATATCTGAAGAAACAGACGCTATAGCAATAGTTGTATCTGAAGAAACCGGTCGTGTTTCAGTTGCTGTAAAAGGTGAGTTATATTATAATTTAACACTTGATGACATACGTATGATGTTAATTGATGAATTAAGGCCTAAACAGGAAGAAGATTATGATGATGAAGAGATAAATGAGGAAGAAATATATGAAAAAAAAGATTAAAAGTAATCCCAAAAGATTCATTAATTTTTTTGATAAAATAGTTATTAATCCTATTACTAAAATATTAGTTAAAATAACTGAATTTCAAAAAAATAATAACAATTATTTTGAGAGGTTATTAAATAATAAACAAGTTTTAATTGTATTATCATTAATTTTAACTTTTATAACCTATTATGCTATTGACCAAAAAATAGTTGTTTTAGTTGATAATTCTGTTGAAATATTATATAATTTACCAGTTGAAGTTGATTATAATGAAGAAGCTTATGTTATAGAGGGAATTCCAGATACTGTTGATATGACTTTAATCGGTAGAAAAGCCGACCTTTATTTAGCTAAACAATATCCTTCTCACATAATTACGGCAGATCTAACTAATTTAAAATTAGGAACTCATAAGGTATCCTTAAAATATAATCAGGTTATTAGTTCTATTACTTATAAATTAGACCCTTCTGTTATTACAGTTGTTATTTATGATAAGATATCGAAAACAAGAGAAGTAGAAGTTAGTCTTTTACATAAAGAATTGCTAGATACAAAATTAGTTATTGATTCTGTAAAATTAGATCGTAGTGAAGTAATTATTAAGGGTGCAGAATATAAATTATCTGAAGTTGCTTATGTTAAAGCTTTAGTAGACATTAATAATATTAAAAACCCAGCACCAGGAGAAATTACTCTTAAAGATATCCCGTTAGTTGCTTATGATGCTTCAAGTAATATTATTGACGTTGAAATTGTACCAGCTAAAGTTACAGCTTCTATAACTATTTCATCACCTAGTAAAACTGTACCAATTAAATTGATTCCAATAGGAGATTTAGCTGTTGGAAAAGCGATATCAGCTTTAAAATCTAATGTTCCAACTGTTACTTTATATGGAGATCAAGAAACATTAGATAATATTTCAACCTTTCCTATCGAAATTGATGTAGCAGGTCTTGCTGAAAATAAGACTTTTAATCTTAATTTAACTAAACCATCTGGTATTAGAGCATTAAGTGTAGATAAAATAACAGTTAATATTACTCTTGATAGTGTTATTACAAAAGAAATAGAAAATATTACTATTGTTACAAAGAACGTTGAAACAGGTTTAAAAGCGTATGCCATAAATAAAGAGAACAGTATTATAACAGTCATTGTTAAAGGTAGTAAAAATGTTATAGATAAATTAGATGAATCTAATATTATAGCATATGTTGATTTATCAGGATATGATGTTGGAGAACATGATGTTAAAGTCAGTATTGATGGTCCAGATAAAACTCTTAATTATAAATCAAAGGTTACAACTGTCAAAATTAAAATAGTTAAAAATTAAAAACAACTTTTAAAGTTGTTTTTTTGTTAATCTAGGTCTTCAAATAACAGACCAATATTTATCAAACTTGCTATACCAATGATAGTATACACTGTTCTTGAAATAACTGATTCGGCACCATTGAATAAAGCTGCTACTAAATCGAATTCAAATAAACCAACAAGACCCCAGTTTAGAGCACCTATTATTGTAATTATTAAAGCTACTCTTTGTAATGTCGCCATAAATTTCCTCCTTCTTAACTGTTTAATATTATAATGAGCTATAAATTCAAAAATATTCATGAATATCTTATTCTTTTGCCCATATAATTAAATGAAAATAAAATAAAGAGGTGAAAAATGAAAAAAATATTTTTAATTTTACTTATAATTGTATGTTTTTTATTTACAGGATGTGGTAAATATGATGAAAAGGATGTTATCAAAGACTTTAAAAAAGGAATTGACAATACAAAAGGATATACATTAACAGGAACTTTAAAAATTGTTAACAATGATGATACATATGATTACGATGTATCAGTTGTTTATAAGAAAAAAGATTTATTTAAAGTTAACTTAAGAAACAAGGGTAATGACCATGAACAAATAATTTTAAAAAATACAGATGGAGTTTTTGTTGTAACGCCTTCATTAAATAAAAGTTTTAAATTTCAAAGTGAATGGCCATATAATAATTCTCAAATATACTTACTTCAATCCTTAGTAAATGATATTGAAAATGATAAAGAAAAAACATTTGAAAAAACAGATGATGGATTTATTTTTACAACACAAGTTAATTATCCTAATAATCGTAAATTAATTAATCAAAAGATTACACTAGATAAAGATTTAAAAGTAAAAATGGTTGAAGTATATAACGAAAATAATATACCTCAAATGACTTTAGTTTTTACTACTTATGAAATAAATAAAGATATTAATGATGGTGAATTTGAATTAAACAATATAATTAAAGATAATCAAATTGAAGAAGAAACAGGTAATATAGATGAAGTAATCTACCCGCTATATATACCATCAGGAACAGCATTAACATCACAAGAAGAAATTTCAAAAACAAAGGGAAAAAGAGTTATTATGACTTTTGAAGGTGAGAAGGATTTTCTCTTTATTGAAGAAACAGTAGATATAGAAGATGAGTTTTCAATTATACCAACCTATGGAGAACCTTACTTATTAATTGATACAGTAGGGGCATTAACAGAAACCTCTGTCAACTGGATTAGTAATGGTATTGAATACTATTTAGTTTCAGATGTTATGAGCCAAGATGAATTAATAGAAATAGCAAAATCAGTGGTTGCAGTTAGCAGTTTAAAATAAACACAATGTGTTTATTTTTTTCTAAAAAAAGCACTAAAAAAAAAATTATATGTTATAATTTTAATAGGTGATAAAATGTCAAAAAATAAAAGTATAGTAAAAATGTTAAAACCAGGAAAAATCAAGCAAGAAAGAAAAATAAAAGATCAATTAATTCAACCAGAAGATGATGTGTCTAGAGCTATTAAAATATTTGCCATAGTTATTGTTTTATTAGTTTTAGTATACTTTATATCAGGTTTAGTAATTGGTGAAATTAAGATTGGTAATAAGATTAAACCAGCTACTATTCAATATGAAGAAATATTAATAGGTACTGCCTTTAATCAAAATCCAACAGATTATTATATTATAATGTATAATTATAAAACCGATACTAATGCTGAACAATATAAAAATTATATTAATAATTATAAATCTAAAGAAAATGCAATTAGAGTATATTATGTTAATTTAAATGTGGGTTTAAATAATAAATATATTAGTGACAATGTTAACTATAATCCTTCAAAATCTAGTGAAATAAGAGTTAACGATGTAACTATTATGAAAATTAGTAATAGTCAACTAAGTATGTTCATTACAGGTACAGAGCAGGTTGTTGAATATTTAAATTCTTTATAATTAAAAGGAGAATCTAATGGAAGAAGAAACAAATAAATCAATAAAAGTTCCTAAAAATATAAAATTTAATTTATTAGAAGTAATAATTATAATGATTATAACAATTATTTTCGGTATTGTATTGGGAACATTAATAACAACTAGTAAAGAGTATAATCATGATTTTAATAGTAATTATGATGAAGAAATAGCGATCTTTAAAGAAGCGTATAATAAGATTGTTGACGAATATTATGAAACAGTAGATAAAAAAGTATTAATAGAAAAAGCTATTAATGGTATGTTTAATTACTTGGGCGATCCTTATTCTACTTATATGAATGAAGAAGAAACGGAAGCCTTAATGGAAAGATTAAATGGTGAATATGCTGGTGTTGGAATGGAAATAACAGCCAATGCAGACGGAACAGCAAATGTTGTTCGAATTTTCAAAAATTCACCAGCTAGTGAAACAGATATTAAACCAGGAGATAAAATAACTTTAATTGATGATCAAAGTTTAACTGATTTAAGTATTAGTGAAATTGCTAATTTAATAAAAGGTCCTATTAATACTAAAGTAAAAATTAATACTATTTCTGATAACGAAGAAAAAGAATATGTTATTACTAGAAAATCAGTTAATATAGATTCGATTACATACAAATTAATTAATAATAATCAAAAAATAAGTTACATATCAATTGATTTGTTTGCAGCTAATACTAATGATCAATTTAAAAAAGCTCTTGATACAGCTTTTAAGGATGGCGTAACGGGTTTAATAATTGATGTAAGAAATAATACGGGAGGTTATTTAGATACTGTTTCTGATATGGCATCACAATTTATGGATAGAAGTCATATTATATATCAATTACAAACTAAAGATAAAATAAGTAAAATATATTCAACAGAAAAGAAGAATTTAAATGTAGATGTTGTTGTTTTAATTAATGAGATAAGTGCTTCAGCTTCGGAGATATTAGCTGCTGCATTACAGGAATCTTATGGGGCTTTAATAGTTGGTACGCAATCATATGGTAAAGGAACAGTTCAAAAGGCTACAACCTTAAGAAATGGAGCTACATTAAAATATACTATTCAAAAATGGTTAACACCTAATGGAAATTGGATCAATGAAACAGGAATAACGCCAACTCATTATATAGAATTAAATGAAGAATATTTTAAAAATCCGATAGAAGAAAACGATAATCAATTACAAGAAGCCATTAAATTATTAACAAAATAAAGATAGTGATATCTTTTTTTATTAATAATAAGGTCTTTTTCAATCATAGTAGATATAATATTATTTAGAAGGGAAAAATAATGAAAGAAATATATACTTTATCTAATGTAAGCAAAAAATATAATTCTCTTACCTCGGAAACAATAGCACTTGATAATATAAATTTAGAAGTTAAAGAACATGAATTTATTGTTATATTAGGACCATCAGGAAGCGGAAAATCAACTTTATTAAATATCTTATCTGGGATAGATAACCCCACAAAAGGAAAAATTAGATTTTATAATCAAGACATTACTAAATTTAACGAAAACGAATTAAGTAAATATCGTAAAGATAATATAGGTTTTGTTTTCCAAAGTTATAATTTAATCTCTAATTTAACGGTTAAAGAAAACATTGAATTAGGTCGGGAATTATCTAGTGAACCATTAAATGTAGATGACATTATTAAAATAGTAGAACTAGAAAAACATATTAATAAATTTCCTTATCAATTATCTGGTGGACAAATGCAAAGAGTTTCAATAGCTAGAGCTTTAGTTAAAAATCCTAAAGTCTTATTTTGTGATGAACCAACAGGTGCTTTAGATGAAAAAACCGGTAAAAAGGTTTTAACAATGCTTCAAAATATTAATAAAGAATATCGGACTACTCTTATTATAGTAACTCATAATCCTAGTATAAAAAACATGGCTAACACAGTTATAAATATGAATAGTGGCAAAATTATTAAAATCACTCATAATATTAAAACAATATCTGGCAGTGATGTAAAGTGGGTGTAATATAGTGAAATTATTATTTATAAATAGTTTAAAAGGTTTAAAAAATAAAAAAGTTCAAATGCTGGGTATCGTTCTTCTTTGTTTTTTATCAACCGCTATCTACACAACATTAAATAGTGCTTTAGATATGTTAGAAAATCGTTATTACGATTATATTGAAAAACAAAATGTCGAAGATTTTAGTTTTTTACCGGTTATTAATTATAAAGAAGACTATTCTATTAACGAAATTAAACAATTACTAAATAGTAAATTGAGAAACATTAATGAAGAAGAAAGCGTGATTATTAATTCTTATGTCTTTTGTTTAACAACTGACACATGTAATGAGAATATATATTATTTAATTAATAATATATTTACAAAATACAATATAACTGATGAAAAAATAACAAACAAAATTGATGTAGTAGCAAAAAAATATGATTTTTCTTATCAATTATCAACATCTAAAATTATTAAAGATAAACAATATTTATATAAAGCTATACCTTATAATCATCATAATATTAATAAACCTTACTTAATAGAGGGAAATTATCCTATTAATGAAAACGAAATAACAGTATTACCAAGATTTGCTAAAATTAATAATTTAAGTATTGGTGATTATTATAAAATAGGTAATAACACTTATAAAATAGTAGGATATATGTATGCCTCAGATCATATTTATCCTATTATATCTTTATCAACCCCATTATTTGATGAAAAATATAATGGAATATTATTTATGAATGAAATAACTTATAATAATTTTAATGGAATCAAAGAAGATGTATATGTTGCTAAATTTAATTATGAAATTGATCGCAAAAGTAGAATTGATATTGAAATAAATGATAAAGGTGAAATTACAGGACCGCTATCTAAAATGTTTAAAGCCGAAGAAAATAATATAATGACTAATATTAATACTATATCGAGGAATATAAGGATAGACGCTTTGCAGCTAGAATTTGCATCTAATCGGACTTTTACTATTTATTTCCTATATATATTATTAAGCATATCAGCTTTTGTTATAGCTGTAATAATAAAAAAAAGAATTGAAGATGAAAGATTACAGATAGGTGTTTTAAAAGCCTTAGGATATCAATCATCTTATATTGCTACTAGTTATTTAACTTATCCTATTATTGGGTCTTTATCAGGAGGATTATTAGGTTTTTTTATTGGGACTCTTTTGAGTAAAACTATTGGAAAATTGTACACTAGTTTTTATACTTTACCAATAGATAATGTTGCTTTTAATTTTAAATATTTATATAACTGTGTTATATTACCCTTGATTATCTTATCTATTTTAAGTTATATAATTTCTCTTTATATGTTAAGAAAAAAACCACTAAAATTATTAAAAGAAGGAAGTAATTTAAAAGTAAACCTTTTTGCTAAAATTGTATCAAAATTAACAAGTAAACTATCTTTTAAAAATCGATTTAAATATTCATTAGCATCAAGATCATTTGGGAAATTATTAATAGTTATGATAACCTCTTTTTCAACCGGTATGTTAATTATCATTACTATTGTTGGTATGAATTTCTTTTCATCTATAGTAGAACGGAGTTTTAATGATTTAAATTTTAATTATATGGTTATTTATAAAATGCCTCAGATAAATATTATAAATAATCAAGATGATTATATAATGCTTTCTTCTTTTGAAGTAATCAATATTAAAGACTCTTTAAATAATGAAAAGGCTTTAGAAAAAGCTTTTAATATTAATATTAACGGTATATCACCTAAATTAAATAATGTTGAAATATTAGATAATCATAATAATAATTTACTTAAGTTATTAGAAAAAGATACAATTATTATTAATGAAAATATTAAAGAAGTATATGATATAAATATAGGTGATATTATATGCGTTAAATATAACGATATTAAAAAAGATATAACTGTTGTTGGTGTTAATAAAAATTATTATAGTATGAATGCTTATATGTTAAAAGAAGATGTCAATGAAATATTGAATTTGGATAACGAATCCTATAATGTAAGGTATACCAAAGATGAAATATATGATCAAATAGCTGAGAAAAGCGAAGAAGAAACAAATAATATTTATGGACTTTTTAGTATCAATGATTTAAAAAGAAATATGGAAACAACTTTGGAAATGAGTAATGCTTCACTTTATATAATTGTTATTTTTGCTGGAATAATGGCTCTCATTATTATTGCTGTTGTAGGTAACATTGTTATTCAAGAAAACAAAAAAACAATATCTTTAATGAAAGTAATGGGATATAATAATAAACAAATTAAAAAGATTGTATTAAATATATATACTCCTTTTGTAGTTATAGCATACTTATTTTCTGTCCCAATAACGATTAAATTATTGAAGCTTATTTTAACTGTATTAGTAAAAGATATGGAAATGTCACTCCCAATTAATGTTTCTTTATTAGAAATATTAGGCGGATTAATAATTATTTTAATTAATTATTATATAGCAATTGGATTATCTAAAAAAACATTAAATAAAACACCGTTAGCAATAGCGTTAAAGAGGGAATAATATGGAAAAGATAATAGAATTAAAGAAAGTTTATAAAACTTATAATATAGGGGAAATTAAAACAAACGCTCTAGATGCAATTGATTTAAATATATATGATGGAGAGATATTAGTTATAGTTGGTCCATCGGGTTCGGGTAAAACGACTTTATTAAATGCTATTTCAGGGCTTGACGATGTAACATCAGGCACTATAAAATATGGAATTCTTGATTTTACGAAATTAAATGATAGAGTAAAAACGAAATTTCGTAAAAATAATATAGGTTTTATTTTTCAAACTTACAATTTACTTAATCATTTAAATGTTTATGAAAACGTTAAAGTAGGTTCTCTTTTAAGTAAAGATAAGACCGATATTAATGATATTTTAAAAACAGTAAAATTAGAGAAACATAAACATAAAGAAATATATCAATTATCAGGAGGGGAGCAACAAAGAGTATCAATAGCTAGAGCCTTAGCTAAAAATCCCAAAATTATGTTTTGCGATGAACCAACGGGAGCATTAGATGAAAAGACTGGTAAAATAGTATTGCAATCTTTAGTTAATATAAATGAAAAATATAAAACAACAATTATTATTATTACTCATAATCCTGGGATTGCATTAATTGGTGATCGTATTATTAAAATGAACAGCGGCTGTATTGTTGAAACAATAAAAAATGATTTTAGAATAAAACCTAAAGATATTCCTTGGGGTTAGTATAGAAAAATAAAAAAAGATCATAATAATATTGGTGATATACATGTTATATTTAGATATCGTATTTCGATCTTTGTTATCTATTTTAGTTTTATTCTTTCTTGCAAAATTATCTGGAAAAAAACAAGTGAGCCAATTAAATATGTATGATTATATAGTAGGAATAACTATAGGATCAATTGCAGCAGAATTATCTATAAATAATGATGTCGATTATTTGGCCGGGATTATTTCTATGATTGTTTATATACTTATCTCTATCTTTATATCAGTAATTACTACTAAAAGTATTTTTTTAAGAAAGTTTTTAACAGGGGTGCCTATTGTTTTAATAAATAATGGAGAAATAATTTATAAAAATTTACAAAAAGCTAAATTAGATATAAATGATTTACTAAGAGAAGCTAGAATTATGAATTTTTTTAATATAAATGAAATAGAATATGCTTTAATGGAAGCTAATGGTAAAATAAGTTTTATATTAAAAAAAGAATATGATACGCCCACTTTAAATGATTTAAAGATAAAAGGAGAATCTAGAAAATTAGAAGCTGAAATTATTATTGATGGTAAAATAATTTATAAAAATTTAACCAATATTAAAAAAGACGAAAAATGGTTAAAAAAAGAATTGGCCAAAAAGGGTTATAAAAATTTTGATAATATTTTATTATTAACTTATGGAAATAAAATAAATATTTTCGAAAAGAATATTAAAGAAAAAAATGTTGATGTTTTAGAATAAATTTAAAATATAGGGACATAATAAAAATACCACATATAAATGTGGTATAGCCAGGATTAATTTCTGGCTTTTTTATTTCTTTCAATTGTATATAAATATAAAGCTGACAAGGCTTCTCGAGGAAAAAATATTGCTAATTGTCTAATTCCTTTTATTTGTTGTTCAATATTTCTTTTTTTTAATTTATTATAAATATGTTTAATAATAAATGTTGTATTCAATAGATTTTTAAAATCTTTTTCTTTTATTATCTTTTCAATAGCAAAAGTGTTTAAATTCGATGTATAAGATAATTTTTTAATTAATTGAGAATTATAATTATTAATTGTATATATTTTAGTTTCATCTAATTTAAAAATTTTACCTGTATATTCTATCATTTCATTAAAAGTATTAGGTAGTTCTTCTTTATTATTAATTAATTTATTATAAATTGTATTATTTAATAATTCTGCTATAATACTTTTTTTGTCATTATTAAAAATAAAATTAAAATTATACATAAATCGATCGATATATTTGTTATAATTTTTATTTAATTGCTCAGGTTTAAATGTAAAAAGATGCCCATCATATTTTCCTAACACTTTCATAGTGTCATTATACCCAAGTTTAATTAGCTTTCTTTGGATTCTTTTATTAAAAGCTAATCCAGAGGGTAATCTTTTACTTGGTTTAATTGTTGTTATAGGTATATTTTTGTTTTTAACTTCTTGTTTAAAACTAATCGATCTTAAGTCAACAGCTATGACTTCAGTTGCGCCCATCTTAATAGCTAGATTAATAGGTAAATTATCATAATAACCGCCATCTATAAATTTCTCTCCATTAATATCTTTTATTTTAAATGCTGGAAAACAGGTCGCAGATGCCATTAAATAATCTACTATTTCTTCATCTTTAATCTCATGTTTAGTAATTTCAATAGGTTTCATTGTTGTTAAATTAAAAGTTATTAATCCAAAATCAATATTACTTTTTTTAATTTTTTCAGGTTTAATATATTTCTTTAAAATATTCTCAAGACCAAAAGCATCCATTCCACCTTGAAGAATATCTTTACCAAATACTTTAATAAATTCCTTTTTTCCATCATTGGTTGTAAAATCATTTATAATATCTTTGCCAAATAAACGGCTAAAATCCATTCCTTTATTCCAATTGTAATAAGTTTTATAATATACATTTTGAGTCATAAAAGCACCGTTTAATGCTCCGACTGATGAACCGGTTACAATATCATATTTTATATTTAATTTTTTTAACGCTTTCCAAAAGCCAATCTGATATGCTCCTTTGCTTCCGCCTCCAGATAAAACAATAGCTCTTTTCATATTACCACCATAAAAATTATAACATATTTTTAATAAAAAAAACTAATAACTTGAATTAAAGTATTAAATTATATATACTTATAATATAAGAAAAGGTGATAATAATGCTTTTAAATTTCTTTTTAATTTTTATAGTTATTTATTTATTTTACTATTTCACAATTGTTAGAAGAAAAGAAAAGAAACAATCAATTGAATTAAAGTATATTATTAAAATTTATAAACTTGACTATACCAAATTAAATGCTAAATATATATCAAATATTATAGCATTTTCAACTTCATTTTTAATCGCACTTGTTACATCTTTTGTTAATTTGGAAAAAAATATATTAAGACAATTAATTTTAATTTTAATTATACTTGTACCTTCAATCTTTATAATGTATCATATAATTGGAAAAATATATCAAAAGAGGATGTAAAAATGAATAATAAAAAAATAGAAAAAAAATGGCAAAACTTTTGGGATAAAAACGAAATTTTTAAAGCTCCTAATAATAGTAAAAAAGAGAAATATTATGTTTTAATAGAATTTCCTTATCCATCAGGAGCAGGTTTACACGTAGGACATGTTCGTAGTTATTCAGCCTTAGATGCTGTTGCTAGAAAAAAGAGAATGGAAGGATATAATGTTTTATTTCCTATTGGCTGGGATGCTTTTGGTTTGCCGGCTGAAGAATATGCTATAAAAAATCAAATTCACCCTAAAAAAGCTGTTGCTGAAAACATAAAAACCTTTAAAAAACAATTAAAGATATTAGGTTTATCATTTGATTGGTCAAGAGAATTATCAACAACAGATGAAGATTATTATAAATGGACTCAATGGCAATTTCTCAAATTTTATGAACACGGCTTAGCTTATAAGGATAAAAAAGCTATAAACTGGTGTCCAAGTTGTAAAATAGGTTTGGCTAATGAAGAGATTGAAGCAGGTCATTGCGAAAGATGTGGTGGACAAGTAACTCAGCGAGATAAAGAACAATGGATGTTAAAGATGAGCACTTATGCTGAAAAGTTATTAACGGGTTTAGCAGATACTAATTTCCAAGAAAAAATAAAAACTGCACAAATTAATTGGATTGGTAAAAGCGAAGGTGCTGAAATTGATTTTAAAATTGATAATTCAGAAGAGAACTTAACTGTTTATACTACAAGACCAGATACTTTATTTGGTGCTACTTTTATGGTTATCGCACCAGAACATCCTATAATTAAAAAACTAGAAAATCGTATTATAAATATGGATGATTTAGAAAAATATCGTCAGGAAACTGCTAAAAAAAGTGAATTAGAAAGAACTGATTTAAATAAAGATAAAACAGGTATAAAAATATTAGGTTTTTCAGTTATTAACCCTGTAAATAATGAAAAGTTACCAGTATATATTTCTGATTATGTTATGATGAATTATGGTACAGGGGCTATTATGGCTGTTCCTGCTCACGATGAAAGAGATTATGAATTTGCTAAAAAGTTTAATATTTCCATTATTGAGGTCATTAAAGGAGGAAATATTGAGGAAACTCCTTATACAGGTGATGGAGAAATGATTAATTCTGATTTTTTAAATGGTTTAACTAACATCAATGAATCAAAAGCTAAAATGATAGAATATTTAGAGGAAAAAAGAATTGGTCGTCCTGCTATAAAATATCGTTTACAAGATTGGGTTTTTTCTCGTCAAAGATTTTGGGGAGAGCCTATTCCTATGATTTATTGTAAAGAATGTGGTTGGGTTCCAGTTCCCTATGAAGAATTGCCAGTAACTTTGCCTAATGTTACAGAATATGAACCTACTGACACTGGTGAAAGCCCTTTAGCGAAAATTGCTAAATGGTATGAAGTTTCATGCCCAAAATGTGGTATTAAAGCTAGAAGAGAAACAGACACAATGCCTAATTGGGCAGGTTCATCATGGTATTTTTTAAGATATATGGATTCTGATAATGATAAAGAGTTTGTTTCACAAAAAGCATTAAATTATTGGGGTAAAGTAGATTGGTATAATGGTGGTATGGAACATGCTACTCGTCATTTATTATATGCAAGATTTTGGAATCGTTTTTTATATGATATTAATTTAGTTCCCCACAAAGAACCTTTTGATACTAGAGTTTCTCATGGTATGGTATTAGGTGAAAATGGTGAAAAAATGTCAAAATCAAAAGGCAATGTTATTAATCCTAATGATATGGTTGATGAATTTGGAGCCGATGCTTTACGTACTTATGAAATGTTTATGAGTGATTATGAAAAAGAAGTTAATTGGAGCATGAATGGAATAAAAGGTTGTAAACGATTCTTAGATAGAGTTTCTAAAATAGGTAATAAGGTTATAAAAGGTTCGAATTATAGCAAAAGCCTTGATTCTTTAATTCACTGTTCAATAAAAAAAGTTACTCATGATCTTGATTGTTTAAAATATAATACAGCTATTTCAACTTTAATGATTTTATTAAATAAAATGGAAGAATTAGATAATATTACAACTTCCGATTATCGTATCTTTTTAGTATTATTGAATCCAATAGCACCACATATTACAGAAGAATTAAATGAAATATATAAACTTGGTAAACCCATTTGTCAATCAAAATGGCCTACGTATGATGAAACGAAATTAATTGCTGAAACTTATAATATAGCAGTTCAAGTTAATGGTAAATTAAGAGGTACTATTACTATTAATAAAGATACAACAGAAAAAGAAATGGTTAAATTGGCTATGAAAGAAGATAATGTGATTAAACATATTAATGGGCAAGAAATTATTAAAACAATAGTTATTAAAGGTAAAATAGTTAATATTGTCATAAAAGATCAAAAATAAAAAAACAGACAAATAATTACAAATTATTATTTTATAATTAATCTTGGTGATAATATGAAGGTAAAATTATTTGATGAAATTCATGAAAAAGATTTAGAACAAGAAATTAATTCGTTCTTAAGTGAAGGATATGAAATTATTGATATTAAATATCAAGTAGCTGTCAGCGTATATGCAGAAGAACAAATATTTTGTTTTTCTGCCTTAATTATGTACAAGTAATAGGGAAGTGATTAAATGAAAAAAAGCAACTTTTTACAAGGTGCTTTTATAGCCACCTTAGGAATAATTTTAAGTAAGATATTAGGTATTATTTATGTAATCCCTTTTTATCTTATCATAGGAACCAAGGGCGGAGCATTATATGGATATGCATATAATATTTATATTATCTTTTTAAGTATTTCAACAGCAGGAATACCTTTTGCAATGAGTAAAATTACAAGTGAATACAATGCTTTAAGTTATTTTAAATTAAAAGAACAGGTTTTTAAAATAGGAAAAGTTTTACTTAGTGTTATTGGTGTTGTATCTTTTCTTTTACTTTTCTTTTTCGCAAAACCAATAGCGTATTTAGTCATAGGGGATATAGTAGGAGGTAATTCTATTGACGATGTTATATATGTTATTAGGATTATATCTTTTGCTATTTTAATCGTACCTTTATTAAGTGTTACAAGAGGCTATTTACAGGGGCATCGATTTATAGAAGTGTCATCTATAGCTCAAGTAGTTGAACAATTAGTAAGAGTTACTATTATTATTATTGGAAGTTATTTATCAGCAAAAGTTTTCCATTTTAATTTAAGAACAACAGTTGGAATAGCTTTAAGTGGGGCTTCATTAGGAGCAATTGCTTCTTATTTGTATTTGTTAATTAAAATGAAGAAGAATCAATCAAAAATAAAGTTTCAAACTATAGATATAGAGGAACCTAAAATTAAGTATCAAGCAATTATGAAAAAGATAATCATATATGCGCTACCTTTTATTTTAATTGATTTATCAAGATCTTTAGTTCAAACAATTGATATTTTTTCTTTAGTTAAAATACTAGTTAGTAATTTAGGATATGATGTTAATTACGCTGAAACAGTTATAAGCATAATTACCACATGGGGTAATAAATTAAATAATATTGTCGTATCTATTACAACGGGTATTATGGTTAGTCTAGTGCCTAATCTAACTACTTATTTAACAGAAAATAATATAGTTGAAGTACGCAAAAAAATTAATCAAACTATACAATTAGTTATTTATTTAACTATTCCGATGACTATTGGCTTAAGTTTTTTAGCATCACCAGTATGGACTTTATTTTATGGCACGAGTGAATTAGGCCCACAAGTATTTGCTTTTAATGTCTTAACGTGTGTTGCTAACAGTCTCCTTATTACAACTTGTACAATAGCATTAACCTTAAAAGAAAATAAAAATCTTTATATCAGTTTAATAACAATATTCATGCTAAAACTATTATTAAATAAACCTTTAATATATTGTTGTTACGGATTAGCATTACCAGGATATATAGGATCTATTATAGCTACAATGATTGCGTTTATTGTTCCAACTATTATGATTATTATAGTAATTGGGAAAAAACATCAAGTTAATTATGAAAAAACTATTAAAGAAGGTTTTAATATTTTAATATCATCTTTAGTAATGGTTATTTTACTAATGCTTTTAAAATTAGTTATTCCAATCGATGTTTCAAGTCGTTTGTTAGCCATTCTTCTTATTATTATTTATACTGCGATAGGAGCTTTAATTTATATAATAATGACGAAGAAAACGAAAACAATCGACAATATCTTTGGTAAAAACTTTTTAAAAAAACTTATTTATAATACAAAAAAAGAGAAGTAATTCTCTTTTTATATCATATACATATCTGTATCAAAAGAAGTCTCTTTATTATTTTCAAGCTTACTAACACGTCTTTCTAATAATTTCATTTCTTTCTCTAAATGATTAACTCGCATTTCCAACTCTCTTATATTATAAGGTCTTGGTGGTATAGGAGTATTAGGATAAGGCATATAAGGATTATAATTATAAGGCATTTGGTTATTCAAAATATCATCTCCTTAATTTTATTATATGCAACTATTTATTTTAAAGTGTCTTTATTGTATAATTAAAGAGGTGATAACGTGCGATTAAGAAATGTCAAAGGAAAGCAAGAGATATTGAATAATCATCCTCTTATTATTTTAAATCCTGAAATATATAAAGGAAAGTGGCAAGAATTATTTCGAAATAATTATCCCATTTATATAGAAATAGGTATGGGCAAAGGACAATTTATTATTCAACAAGCTTTAAGGAACAAGCATATTAATTACATAGGAGTAGAAAAATATGATAGTGTTATTGTAAGAGCACTTAAAAAAATTAATATTTATATCCCTAATTTAAAATTAATTAGAGCAGATGCTTTTTCTATTGATCAAATTTTTAACAAGGAAATCAGTTTGATTTATTTAAACTTTTCTGATCCCTGGCCTAAAAAAAGACATGCTAACAGACGTTTAACTAGTAAAGAATTCTTGTTAAAGTATAATTGTATATTTAAATCATCTTATCAAATTAAATTAAGAACAGATAATGAAGAATTATTTACATATTCTTTAATAACTTTAACTAACCATAATTATAAGTTTAAAGAGATTACCCTAGATTTAACTAAAAACAGAGAAAAGGATCATATTTCAACAGAATATGAAGATAAATTCGTTGAAGCCGGATATAAAGTTTATGCTTTATCAGCATATAGAGATAATTAATAAAAAGTCTATTTATTTATTAAATAATTTGATATAATATAAAATAAGTAGGTGAAGCATGAAAAAGAAATTAATCTTATTACCAATGTTGTTTCTTTTAACAGGATGTAATGTGTTAAACCTCAATAACAATCCTATTGATGTTATAGTAGATAACATTATTAGTAATAAAAAAGTAACTAATGTTGTTTTTGAAGGTTATAAATATTATATTCCCAAAGGTATAAAGTATATTGATAAAAAAGATTATAATGCTATTTTAAAAGACAAAAACAATAATTACTATTTATACATAGATGCTATTGCTTATTATCATAAAACTGCTTTAAACTATCAAAAAGACTATAATGCTTTTTATTATAAAGAAATATCTAGAGGATCCAAAAAAGGTTTTATTGAAATAATGCAAAAAGATAATCTTTATAATATTACAATTGTTTATAATTATGGTAAAATAGAAGTAACAAGTAAAGAAAATAATTTAAATGAAACGATAGCTAAAAGTATGATAATGTTATCAAGCATTACTTTTAATGATAATACCTTGGCTACTCTAATTGGCGAAAATGCTTTAAATTATAAAACAGAAAATTTTACTCTTTTTAAAGATGAAAAAGATCCAGAAAGCTTCTCAAGTTTATTAGAAGAATATTCGACGACTTATGACTTTGATGAAACTATTTATGATGAAGATAATATATTTATAGAAGAAGGACAATAAAGGAGGAAACATGGGACTATTTAGTAAATTAAAGGATGCCTTTTTTGAAGAAGTAGAAGTTGAAATAAAAGAACCAGTAGTAAAGAAAAAAGAAAAACAAGAAGAACCAGTAGCACGAAAGATTGATGTTTCTATATCTAAAGATGAAACTGATAACATTGATATTATTTCAGAAAGAGATTTATTAGCTGACACTAAGCAAAATAGTTTTCCAATTATGTTTGAAGATGAAGATTTTGAAACAGAAGACGATTTTGATAAAACAGGTTATGATATGCCAAAATTTGAAAGACATAATTACAACCATAGTAATAATTATGATTCTTATCAACATAACTATAAAGAAGATGTAGTTGTTCAAAAAAAATCTTTTAAACCATCACCTAATATTTCTCCAGTTTATGGCATTATAGAAGATAAAGACGCTAAAAAAGAAGATTTTTCTATTAAAAAAGAAGTACGTATAACCATTCCGTCTAATAAACTAGATATTGATAGTATAAGAGAAAAAGCTTATGGAGACTTAACCTCTGAATTCGATTTAAAAAAACTTTCTGCTGAAAATAATCAAGATTTAAATACTGATTTTGATTTAGAGAAGAGCATAATAGAAGAACAAGAATCATCACCAATCGTATATGATATGAATGAAGAAGACGAAAACCCAATTGTTGAACAAGTTACTATAGGCGATGCTAGTGAATATTTTGAAGATTTAGGGTTACAATATAATGTAGACTATAAAGATCGAAGTCAAGAGGAAGCTATAGGAAGAATTTTAACTAAAGAAAAGAAAAAAATCGAAAAGGATTTATCTGAAACAACTGAGAAAAAGTCTGAAGATTCTACTTATGAAATATTTGCTGAAGAAGTAGTGAAAACCGAACAAGAAGACAATGATACAAAAGAAGATTTATTGGAAGATAATTTATTTGATTTAATTGATTCAATGTATGAGGATAAGGAGTAATAAATGGAAAGTTTTATAGCAATATTACCTATCACTTTATGTTTATTAAGTATTGTTTTGCTTGTTGTATTAATTATTTTAGGGATAAAATTGATAATCTCAATAAATAAAGCCAATCGTGTTTTAACTGATGTAGAAAATAAATTGAGATCATTAAATAACTTTTTTAGTATTATTGATATTTTTTCAGATGGACTATCATCTATAAGTAATAAAATATCTGAAAATATAGCTATCTTTATAGGCAATTTATTTTCAAAAAAAAGAAAAAAAGAAAAGGAGGAAAAATGAAGAAAAGAGGAATGAGCAAATTTATTACTGGAGCAGCTCTAGGAGTAGGTCTAGGATTTCTTTTTGCACCTAAAAAAGGTAGTGAAACAAGAAAAGAATTAGGAACTAAAATGGAAGAACTTCTAAATAAAGTAAAAGAACTTGATATGGAAGAAGTTCAAAAAACATTAGAAAAAAAAGTAAATGAAATCGAAAAAGAATTAAAAGACCTAGATAAAGAGAAAGTATTAAAGATAGCTAAAACAAAAGGAAAAGAACTAAAAAAGAAAAGTGAAGATTTAGTAAAATTAGCAGTTGATAAAGGAACCCCTATTTTAAAAGAAATGGCTGAAGAAGTTCGAGAAAAAACAATTATTGTTATTAAAGAGGTTTTAAATAAATTAGAAGAAACTAAAAATGAAGCTAAGTAGCTTCTTTTTTAATATAATAATTTTATATGTTAATTTATTTGTTGTTATTAAAATTTATAGTATAAAAAATCAAAATATGTTAAAATATTAAGTATAGTATAGGAGGGATAAAATGCCCCGAAAAAAGAAAAATTTGAAAAAGTTAACTAAAGAAGCTAAAATTAAAGTATTAATAGGTATTATTCCTATAATAGCGACTTTATTAATTTTAATAGGGAATACATATGCTGTTTTTACTTATTTAAATAAATCTAATAAGAATATTATTAAATCAGGAACATTAAATTTGGAAGTATCGGATCAAGGAATAGTTTCTATTATTAATAGTTATCCAATGAGCGATTTAGAAGGATTATCGCTTGAAGGTTATAAATTTAAAATTACAAACACAGGATCATTACCTACTAGATATATAGTTATTTTGGAGAAAACAACTGGAGAACTTGCGACCAGTAATCTCCGTTATAGTATTAATAATGGAGAAGTATATAATTTAGATAATTCAGGTATATTAAAAATCGATCAAGAGTTATTAAGAGTTGAATCATCAAATAATTATAATTTAAAGTTATGGATTAGTGAAGATGCATCAAATGATATTTTGGGACAAGAGTTTCGTGCTAAATTAAAAGTTGAGGCGTTAGATGCTGGTCTTTATGTTGATAATAGTGGAGCCGCTTATCCAAAATTAGATGAACAAATGATTCCTATTACTTTTGATGAAAATGCTCAAGTTTGGGTAAAAATGGATCTTACTCAAAAATGGTATGATTATGATAATAGAATTTGGGCAAATGTAGCAGTAGTAAAAGATTTATCAACTGATAATACTAAATTAAAAAACTTATATACGAATGATCAAAATTGCACAGGCAATAACAATTATTGTACAGTTAATGATTATTTGAAAGCTGAAATTGGAACAGTCATACCTACAGATGATATAGGTGCAATGTTTGTGTGGATTCCTAGATATTATTATACTCTTTTTAATAATGGACAGGCTAGTAAAATAAATATAGGTTTTGAAAATATATTAGATAGTCAATATACAAAAAAAATTGGAGATTGTGGCAATAATTCTAGCAAAACAACAGGGTGTGATTATACTCATCCTGCATTTACCATAGGTAAAAACGAAATTACTGGTATATGGGTAGGAAAATTTGAAACAGGCACCAATAATATTAATAATATTGATGAAGCAAAAACGTCAATTTTAATCAAGCCTAATGTATATAGTTTAACAAATCAACAAATTGCGCATCAATTTACAACAGCAAAAGCTTTATCAAATTTATATCATTTAAAATTAAATAGTTATATGATGAAAGACAGTGAATGGGGAGCAGCAGCATATTTAACCTATAGTCAATATGGACTATATGAGTCAACGGATGATTGTATAGAAACAGGCTGTGATGTATGGATAAATAATGTTTATCATAACAATAATTCTATAACAGGATGTAGCAGTATAGTTAATAAAGATAGCAATTCTGTTTTAGTGGATTTTGATTGTAATACAGAAACAACAGCAGATTATATTAAAGGTAAAAGAGCCTCGACTACAGGAAATATTTATGGTATTTATGATATGAGTGGTGGTAGCAATGAATATACTATGGCAAGTACTAATGAAATTAATTGGGCAAATAAAAGATTGTATAATTTTTATACTAGTTATGATCCTTTAACCGCTTGTAATAATGAGGCCTGTTATGGTTATGCTTTATCAGAAACAGCCGGGTGGAATGAAAATACACATTCTTTTATAACTGGTTCTAATTGGATAATTAGAGGTGGAGCATATAATGATAAAATATCGGCAGGTATTTTTAATTATAATTATCTATCAGGTCACGCTAACAATAAAACAAGTTTTAGAATTGTTCTTTCAAAATAAGTATAGATGTACTTATTTTTCTTTTTGGATAAAAATTTGTTATAATATTAACAGGTGGTGATGTTATGATTATTAGTGTTCTTGTTGAAGTAGCTAGTCAAAATATCGATCGTCTTTTTGACTATAAAGTACCTAATAGTTTAATATCAAAAATTAAAATAGGTATAAGAGTAATCGTACCTTTTGGTAATCGCCAAGTTGAAGGTTTTATTATGAAAATTAAACAGACTTCTGAAATAGAAGATTTAAAAGACATTAATAACGTAGTTGATGAAGAAGTTGTTTTAAACGAAGAATTATTAAAATTAGGTAAATATATGAGTCGAAAATATTTAACTAACCTCATTAATTGTTATCAAATTATGTTACCATCTGCTTTAAAAGCTAAAAACAAAACAAATATTAATATTAAAACAGAAAAATATATTATTTTAAATAAAGAGATTTCTAATATTAAAACTAATCCTTCACAACAAAAAATTATTGATATTCTTAATAAAGAAAAAGAAGTTAAAAAATCTTTATTAAACACAATTTCTCAAAGTAGTTTAAAAACATTATTAAAAAATAAAATAGTTAAAGAAATTGAAAAAGAATTATATCGTTTAACTAATGAAATAAAAACTAAACCTAAATCTACACTTACTGCGGATCAAGAAAAGGTAGTGGCCGAAGTTATAAAAAACAAAAAATTACCTCAAACATATTTGTTGCATGGGGTTACAGGTTCTGGTAAGACAGAAGTATATATGGAAATAATTGAAAAAAATTTATTAAATCAAAAAACAGCACTTGTTTTGTTGCCGGAAATATCTTTAACTCCTCAAATAGTTGAGCGATTTAGAGAAAGATTTGGTAATAAGATAGCCATATTACATAGTGGTTTAAATGCTGGTGAAAAATATGATGAATGGCGCAGAATTAGAAATGAAGAAGTAAATATAGTAATAGGTGCTAGGAGTGCTATTTTCGCACCATTAAAAAATATAGGGGTTATTATTATTGATGAAGAACATTCAACCACTTATAAAGAGAATGCTAATCCTCATTATCATGCTGTTGATATTGCGATTCAAAGAAGTCAATTCCATCAATCAATAATTATTTTAGGAAGCGCAACACCATCTTTAGAGTCTTATGCTAGAGCTCAAAAAAAAGTATATCAATTACTAGAATTACCTAATAGGATTTTTAATCGAGAAATGCCTAAGATAACTATTATTGATATGAATAAAAAACTAAAACAAAAAAACAGTTATTTTTCAGATGATTTAGTAACTAAAATGCAAAAAGTTTTAGCAAGAGATGAACAAATAATCTTACTCTTAAATAGACGAGGATATGCTTCATTTATAACTTGTTTTGACTGTGGACATGTTGAAAAATGCCCTAAGTGTGAAATTACATTAACATACCATAAAACTAGTAATAACTTACGTTGTCATTATTGTGGTTATGCTACTAAAAAAAGCGAAACTTGTCCTACTTGTCATAGCTTAAATTTTAAAAAACTCGGTTTAGGAACAGAAAGAATTGAAGAAGAATTAAATAATTTATTTTCTAAATATAAGATTATACGAATGGATTTAGATACTACTACAAAAAAAGGTTCACATGAACGTATAATTAATGATTTTAAAGCTAAAAAATATCATATTCTTTTGGGTACTCAAATGATATCTAAGGGATTAGATTTTGATAATGTTACCTTGGTAGGGGTTATAAATGCTGATACAGCCTTGAACATTCCTGATTTTAGAAGTAGTGAATATACGTTCTCACTATTAAACCAAGTAAGTGGGCGTAGTGGGAGGGGTAAAAAAAGAGGCTCAGTAATTATTCAAACTTTTAATCCTGATCATTATGCTATTATGTTTGCTAAAAATAATGATTTTAAAGGTTTTTATCAACAGGAAATGTTTATTAGAGGTAAACTAGGTTACCCGCCTTATTATTATTTAGTATCAATTAAGATAATGAGTGCTTCGTATGATGTAGCAAAAGAAATAAGTAATAAAATTAGTTATATATTAAAAGAAGATTTAATAAACTCTATTATTTTAGGACCAACAATTCCCAATGTTTTTAAAATTAATAATATATATCGTTTTAATATAATTATAAAATATAAACATGAATTGAATTTATATCCAACTCTAATTAAAATAAAGAATCATTATAAAAGTAATAATAAAGTAAAAATAGATATAGATTTTAATCCAATAGGGTTATAATAATAGGAGACAATATGAAAAAAATAAAAGTAATATTTATGGGTACTCCTCAATTTGCTGTACCCGTATTAGAAAAACTAATTGAAAAAACCAATGTTGTAGCTGTTGTAACACAGCCTGATAAAGCCAAAGGTCGTCACCAAAAAATAGAGTATTCTCCAATAAAAAAAGTAGCTATTCAAAATGATATTCAAATTTTTCAACCAATTAAAATAAGAAATGATTTTCAAGCGATAATAGCTTTAAAACCAGATATTATTATAACTTGTGCTTATGGACAAATAATACCACAAGATGTATTAGCTACTCCACCATATGGTTGCATTAATGTTCACGCTTCATTATTGCCTAAATTAAGAGGTGGTTCACCTATTCATCATGCTATTATTAATGGTTACGAAGAAACGGGCATTACTATTATGTATATGGACGAGAAAATGGATAATGGCGATATTATAAGCCAAAAAGCAATTCCCATTGAAGTAGATGACAATGTTGAAACACTTCATGATAAATTATCAATCATTGGTAGTCAGTTGTTACTAAGCACTTTACCTGAAATAATTAAAGGCACTAATAAAAGAATAAAACAAAATTTAAATGAAGTTACTTACGCTTATAATATTAAATCTGAAGATGAATTTCTCGATTTTAATAACACTTCATTAAATATATATAATAAGATTAGAGGTTTAAATCCTTTTCCTGGATCACGTGCAATATTAGACAATAAAAGTATTAAAATATATGAATCAAAAATAGGTAAAACTAATAATTTTAAAGCCTTACCAGGTGAAATAATTAATGTTTATAAAGATGGAATAGGTATTAAAACAAGTGATGGAGAAATAATTATTACTAAGATTCAAATAGCTGGGAAACAAAAAATGTTGGTAAAGGATTATTTAAATGGAATTAATAAAGAACTTTTATTAAATCAAAAATTTATTTAGGAGTTTATATGATAAAAAAAATAAAACAAAGTCAAAAACTAAGATCAGCTTTAGCGTTATTAATCTTTTTTCTTTTTTTCGTTATTATGATAGGAATTAATTCTTCTTCTAATATCAATCATAACAATAATCCTACTTTTGAAACTAAAGATATATTAACAACTATTACTAACAATTATCATTATAATATAAATCTTAATATAAATAATGATCTTTATAAAATAGAAGGATATAAATATAACGACTTAGAAAAAGAAATATATTATAAAAATGAAAAAGTAATTGATAATATTAATGATATTATTCCTTATTATAATTTTGTTAATTTAGATAATATTAAAAAAATTACTAATGATCAATTCCGTTTAAAGTCTACTAATATTAATGAGTTTATATACATAATTCCAAATAATTATATAAATATTGTTTTACTATCATCTAACACTAATCAAATTAAAGTTGAATTGACGGGAGATAAAATTACAATAGATTTACAATTAGATAATTATTTTTCAGAAATATATAATAAAGAGACTTATGTTGAAATAAAAGTAATATATGATCAAATAGAAGAAATAACCGAAAATATGATGCAGTAATCATATTTTTTGTTATAATTATTAATAGGTGATTATTATGCAAAGTGTATATAATTTAACACTAGAAGAATTAATTAATTATTTTTTAAATATTAATGAAAAAAGTTATCGAGCTAATCAATTGTTTGAATGGCTATATAAAAAAGGGATTAATAATTTTACAGAAATTACTAATATGAGCAAAAAAATAATTAATCAATTAAATCGAGATTTTTATTTAGATAATATGACAATTATAAAAGAAGAACATGACAATGATGTATCTAAATATCTTTTTCAATTATCAGATGATAATTATATTGAATCAGTATTAATGAACCATAATTATGGTAATAGTTTGTGTATTTCAACTCAAGTAGGATGTAGTATGGGTTGTTTATTTTGTGAAAGTGGACGTCTTAAAAAGAAAAGAAATTTAGAAACGAGCGAATTAATTTTACAAGTTCTAAAAGTTCAGAACATGACCAAAAAAAGAATATCTCATGTTGTAGTTATGGGGATAGGAGAACCATTTGATAACTATATTAATTTATG
>LFRM01365566.1_pt1 | contig 33387 bp, 54 predicted proteins | sample 618341 | NCBI WGS metagenome assembly LFRM01 (sample SAMN03654438, study PRJNA283298) | anaerobic digester metagenome | isolation source: pool of bioreactors CSTR01a, CSTR02a, and CSTR03a thermophilic anaerobic... | place: Denmark: Kgs. Lyngby | collected 2014-05-21 | reverse complement strand
ATACAAGCCCTTCTTTCGTGACCATTACCGTTTCAATGTAAGCTACGGTGGGCGAGGGAGGGGAGCGACTTGGAACATCGCTAGAGGATTGTTAGCCGAGAGCCTTACCGAGAAGCACCGTATACTCTGCACTAGGGAGTTTCAAAACTCAATAAGCGAGTCGGTTTATGAAGTTATCGTGTCGCAAATAGCACTCTTGGGGCTGGACAAATATTTTAACATACAGAAAACCTCAATTGAAAGCGTGAATGGAAGTGAGTTTATCTTTAAGGGGCTACGCCACAATGTGGATTCCATCAAGAGCATGGAGGGAATTACTCGGTGCTGGATAGCGGAAGCCGACAAGGTGCCACAGGATAGCCTAGACAAGCTTATACCGACCGTTAGGACAGAGGGGAGTAAGTTCTATATTGACTTCAACACCGACTCGGTAGACGACCCGATTTATAAGATGTTAGTCGAGAGCCCGAGAGCTGACACCTTTGTGCTGTTCCAGACCTATGCCGACAACAAATTTTTCCCAGAGGTGTTAAGGTCCGATTTAGAGCACGACAAAGCGAACGATTATGAGAAATATTTGTGGATATGGGAGGGGCAACCGAGGGCGTTTAGCGACGCTTGCGTGTTCAAGGGTCGTTATATCGTAGACGATTTTAAGACGCCCGATGATGTTGAGTTCTTCCATGGGATAGACTGGGGCTTTGCGAAAGACCCGACCGTTGCGGTGAGGTGTTTCATTAAAGACGACCGCCTTTGGGTCGACCAGAGCGTCGGGGGGGTCGGAGTAGATATTGATGAGCTGTCGGAGATGTTCGACCGTATCCCCACCTTGCGTAGGTGGGTGAGTTATGCAGATAGTTCACGACCCGAAACGATTAGCTATATGCGGAAGAAAGGGTTTCCGAATATGCGACCATCTTTGAAGGGCAAGGGGTCAGTTGAAGATGGAATTGAATTGCTGAAGGGTTTTGAGAAGATAGTAATTCACCCTCGCTGTGAAGGGCTGATTGAAGAAATGAAACTATACCGCTACAAGGTGAACAGTTTGACAGGCGATGTTATGCCAGTTCTGGAAGACAAGAACAACCACTATATCGATGCACTTCGCTATTCCCTTGGTAACCTTGTAAGAAAACATGCCATAAGGACACTAGACAGAGGAGCTTTAGGATTATGAATTATAGCGATTATTTAGCCGAGTTTAACTCGAAGAAAGCGGTTAGCAGGCTGTTCGCCTATTATCGTGGCGAGCATGACATCTTGCGGAGGGGTGGGAAGAAGACGCTACCGAATAATAAGCTCGTGAACGCCTTCCCGAGCTATATCACGAACGTCAACATAGGGTATTTCCTCGGCTCGCCTGTAAGGTACACCTCGCTGAACGAGGAGTTCGTGCAGGAGCTTCAAGATATATTCCTCTACAACGATGAGCAAGATGAGAACATTGTGTTAGCGAGGTTTGCGAGCATCGGGGGGACTGCGTTTGAGATTGTCTATTTAGACGAAGACGCAAGGATAAGGTTCGATGAAGTGTCGCCCGAGCATATGGTCGTGATTTACGACGACAAGATAACGCCCGAGCCGTTGAGGGCGATCCGCAGGTGGCAGAGGGACAATGTTGAGCACCTTGAGGTTTACACCAAAGACGAGGTTATAAAGTATGAGAAAGGCAAAGAGGTCGAGAGGTATTTTCATTATATCGGCGACGTGCCTGTAATTGAGTTTCCGAATAATGATGATAGGATTGGCGATTTCGAGCGAGTAATGACGTTGATTGACGCTTATGACAAAGCGCAGTCGAATATTGCGAATGACTTTGAATATTTCTCAGACGCCTATTTGGTGCTCAAGAACCTATCGAGCACACAGCCCGAAGACATCGAGAACATGAAGCTGTCGAGGACTATGTTGATAGATGACGCAGGTGACGCTAAGTGGCTGTTGAAAGATGTTCAAGATAGTGCTCACGAGAACTTCAAGAGAAGGCTCGCAGAGGATATACACCGTTTCTCGCAGACTCCTAATTTGACAGACGAGAGTTTTGCAGGTAACGCAAGCGGAGTGGCTTTGAGGTATAAACTTCTAGGGCTAGAGTGGAACGCAAGCGTGAAGGAGCGGAAGTTTAAGAGGGCATTACAGCGAAGGATTGAGCTTATATGCAATGTAATCCGCATGAAAGGCGGGAGAGACTTTGATTGGCGAGAGATTGACATTCAGTTCCACCGCAACCTACCGCAGAATGAACTTGAGCAAGTGCAGATTGCGAGCATGCTCAAGGGGATAATTTCAGACGACACCTTGTTGTCGATTATTCCGTACATAGACGACCCGAGCAACGAGATGGAGAAGATAGGGGCACAGGGGTCTTACAGCCTGTTTGAGGAGGAAGATGAGCTTCCAGATAGACTATAAGAACGGTCAGCGTTTCGTTGACAAGCTAACACCTCAACTAGAGAAACAGATTGCCAAAGAGTACGCAGGAGCGTTGAAGGAAATCAGAGCAACTATGGCGGAGTTTTATGCCAAATATCCAATGACCTACCAAGAGATGAGCAAGTACAAGAGAATGGAGAAGTTGCAAGGCGAGTTGAAGGTTATAGTCAACAACCTAAACAGACGCCTAGAGCGAGATGTTGGGAACGGTTTAGAGGATATTTACACCCACTCGCACAATATTTTGGGCTACGCTTTGGAGAACAACTACTCCTTTGACTACGCTATGCCACCGCAGAGGGCGATTGTGGAAGCTATAAACAACCCGATCATGGGGCAGACTGTCACCAACGCCTTAAGGGACAATAGGGACTACATGGCAAGGCAGATAAACCAAACGATAACCAGAGGGCTTATAAGGGGCGACTCGTACAGGGACATGGCAAGAGAGCTTAGGGGTACAATGGAAAGCAACCTAAACAGGAACGCTTTGAGGATAGTCAGAACCGAAGCTCATAAGGTTCAGAGCATAGCACAGCTAGACAGCACCGAATATGCCGAGAGCAAAGGGGTGAAGGGCAAGAAGGTGTGGGTGTCGACATTGGACTCACGAACCCGACCCGACCACCAAATGATGGATGGGGTTGAAGCAGACGATGAAGGGATTTTCACTTTGCCCGATGGTTCGAGGGGGGAAGCCCCTGGACTTCTTGACAACTACGCCCAGAATATAAATTGTCGGTGCACCTATATTTATGTCATTGATGAGATGCCCGAGCTCCGCAGGGAGAAGGGTGGAATTAGAGAGTATAGAACCTACCAAGAGTGGGCGAAGGAGAAACAATGATTATAGCAATAGACTTTGACGGAACGATCGTTGAGCATAATTTCCCCTACATTGGCAAGCCAATCCCGCTAGCGATTGAAACAATGAAAGAATGGCAAGCTAAGGGATACAAGTTGATATTATGGACAATGCGAAGTTGCGAATATCTAGAGGAGGCTCTAGCATACTGCACAAAGAATGGTGTTAAGTTCTTTGGTGTTAACGAAAATCCTACCCAAAGCGTATGGACAACAAGTGCTAAAGCGTTTGCTCACGCATATATTGACGACTTAGCAATTGGGGTTCCTACAAAAAATGGTGTGTTGGATTGGGAAGAAATCAAAAAGCGTGTTGATATTGTTGCAGGAAGGGTAAAGGTGGAAAAATGATTATAGCAGGACCCTGTTCGGTAGAGGGTGAGAACTTCATTGAGATTGCCAAAGAGGTGAAGCGGTTAGGTGCGACGCATTTAAGAGGCGGGATATTCAAGCCACGATCCAGCCCCACGAGGTTTAGCGGGATTGGGGTGGAGGGCTTAGAGTTCATCGTGGAAGCCAAGAGGGTTACGGGACTACCCTTTGTGTCGGAAGCGATGAGCCCTAAGCAGATAGAGGTCCTTTACGATTATGTGGACATCTTCCAGATTGGCACGAGGAACCAGACCGCAAGCGAGCTCTTGAGAGAGTTCGGCAGGCAGGATAAGCCTGTAATTCTGAAAAGGGGAATGGCGACGACGATTGAGGAGTTCGTGATGTACGCAGATTACATTATTTGCGAAGGCAACGAGAATGTAATCCTGTGCGAGCGAGGGATAAGGACCTTTGAGAACTACACAAGGAACACCTTTGATATTTCGTGTATCCCAGCGGTGAAGCAGTTGTGCGACCTTCCAATAATCGCTGACCCCTCTCACGCAGTAGGGCGGAGGGATTTGGTCGTACCTGTCGCGAAGGGGGCGATGAGTGCAGGGGCAGACGGGCTTCTAATCGAGGTCCACGACAACCCCGAGATGGCTTTGACCGACTCGGCACAGAGCATAACTTTTGACCAATTTGAGGAGCTGATGACATGGCTGAAATCATCGGGACATTAGCAGAACGCCAAATGCGGAAGGGTTTGCCTTTCGGAATGTGGGGCGAGTCTGAATATTTAGACGAGCTTGTCGGGAAGAATGTGGTAATCGTGGGTCCAGCAGGCTATATGGTCGGGCAGGGGTTAGGGGAATATATCGACAGCTTTGATGTAATTGTTAGAGTCAACCACGCTTTGCCGATTGCGTTGCCCGAGGATTATGGCTCTAGGACAACGGTGTTGTATCATATTCTGTCGAGGAGAAACCACAACGCCGATGGCAAGCTGACGGTGACGCAGGAGGAGGTCGAGAGTTGGGATTGTGAATGGGTTGTTTCAAGGCATGAGTCGAGGAGCAGTAGAATTAGGGCGGTGGGACCGTTCTTGCAGGGTCGTAAATGGACAGCGATGGACCATGAGTTTTTCTTCAAGGTTCGTAAAGAGGTCGGCAGGCTTGCACCGAACACAGGCGTGAGTGCGATTGCTCACCTTTTGCAGAGCCAGTTGAAGAGCTTGCATGTTCTAGGGTTCGATTTCTACCGCTCGGGGGTCTACAAGGGCTATGGTGACATTCGAGAGGGAGAGAGGGCGGATAAGGTGAACGAGCGATGGCACGATGCCGAGGCTCAACTGCACTTTTTGAAGGTGCTACAAAGGCGAGATAGCAGGCTGATTTTCGATAGCGTGTTGAAGGGGGTTATAGATGAGAGTGTTAGTTGTCGTACCCGCTAGATTAGAAAGCACGAGGTTTTCGAATAAACCGCTGTATAAAATAGCAGGTCGGGAGATGGTGCTTAGGGTGTTAGATGCATTACCGAGCTATGAGAAAATTGTAGCGACCCCGAATGTTCCGATTGCCGAGGTCGTGACGAGAGCAGGCTATGATGTTTTTGTGACGCAGAGAGAGGCGAGCTGTGGAACCGATAGGTTGGTCGAGGTCGCCGAGAGTATCGAAGCGGATATCTATGTAAATGTTCAGGGCGATGAACCGCTCATCAGCGAGGATACCGTTCGGGCGATTGTAGAAGCGAAGATTGAGAACCCCGATAAGGTCGTAACAGGAATAGCCAACCTTGACAATAACAAGAATTGTGTTAAAGTAATACCAGACCAACAAGCGATGAGCCGAGAGGTTTATCAGCATATTGGGATATATGCATTCAACGGAGCGGAGTTAAGACGGTTCGGGGAAGGCGAGGTTTGGGAGGATATTGAGATTACTCGGTTCCTCTCTATGAATTATCCAGTACATTTCGTACAGGTCGAACGGACCCAAGCCGTAGACAGGCTTGAGGACATTAAAGAAGTGGAGCGTATATTATGCCAGAAGAAGTAACTAAAGGGGCTGAAAAGAACCAAGAGGGACTGACATTTACCCAAGAGGAGTTTGATAAAAGACTCCAGAGCGAAGCCGACAAGCGTGTGCAGGAAGCCTTGAACACCGCTAAAAGCAAGTGGGAGAAGGAATGGACAGGCAAGTTGGAAGAAGCGAAAACGGAAGCGGAGCGTTTAGCCAAGCTCTCGGCAGACGAGAAGAAAGCCGAGGAAGACAAGAAACGTGCCGATGAGTTGGCGAAGAAAGACAAGGAATTGACCGTTAGAGAGTTGCAACTTGAAGCGGTCGACGAGCTGAATAAGCGGAAACTTCCAGTCGGCTTTGCCAAGATTTTATTGGGCGAAACCGCAGAGGATACGCTCGAAAAGATAAAGCTGTTTGAAACCGCATTCAGAGAAGCGGTGCAGGCAGAGGTCGACTCGAAGCTAAAGGGCAGAACCCCAGAGGGTGCTACAGGCGAAACAGTCGATATGAACAAGATTTTACGAGGAATGAGGTAAATTATGTCTAAGATGATTTCAGAAAAAGATGCTCTCCCATTGATTCCAGTTCAAACTCTCAAAGAGATTATTGACGGTGTTGCAGAGGAAAGCGTAGCGTTGAGCCAATTCCAAAGGCTCCCCGATATGTCCAGCAGGACAGCAGAGATGACGGTTCTTGACAGCCTAGTTGATGCACAGTTCACCAGCGGTGTTGTCTATGACGACCTAACCTATGGAGCTGACGCTGATGGATCTTATACGCCCGACGAGAGTGTCCCTGGATTAAAAGCCACAGGTGATGCGAAGTGGGCGAAGAAAAAGATTGTCGCTGAGCCGATTGCGATTGTCCTACCGATTGCGGAAGATGTTCTCGCAGACGCTGATTACGACATTTGGGCGGAGCTAAGACCACGCATTGTGGAAGCGTTTGGCAAGCGGATTGATGAGGCTATTATTTGGGGACAGGGTAGACCTGCTTCTTGGGAAACAGGGATTGTCCCTACCGCTTTGGCAAGAGGCAACGTTGTCGCACAGGGCACAGGGGTTGACCTAGGGATTGATATTTCAAACCTTATGGGTAAGATTGAGGCACAGGGATTTGACCCCACAGGGTTCATCGCCGAGGTGGGCATCAAGGCTGTGTTGCGGAACCTCCGCAGTACCGCAGGGTTCCCATTGTTTAGCGGTGGAACGATGACCGACCCCGATACCCTTTATGGTCACCCGATTAAATATTCCAAGAACGCTAGCTTTGACGCTACCGTTGCGAGGCTGATTGTCGGTGATATGAAGGAAGCGAAATATTCCATCAGACAGGACATCACCTTTAAGCTCTTTACCGAGGGCGTGGTGACCGACGATTATGGTAACATTGTCGCTAACTTGATGCAGAACGATATGGTCGCCTTGAGGGTCGTAATGCGGTTAGGGTGGGTATTGCCCAATCCTATCCACCAACTGAACCCCAACAGGGCAGGGTATCCTTTTGCGGTAATGACAAAATGATTGTAAGAATGCTAAAGACGACCTACCATTTCGGGGTTTCGTATAGACGTGACTCCGAATATGGGGTCGATGCGGACACAGGGAGACGCTGGATTGCTAACAGAATAGCGGTCGAGGTCGTGGAGCCGAAAGCGGTGGTGAAACCTCCAGAGGTGAGCTTTACCGTCAAGGAGCTACGAGAGATTGCTAAGGCGAAAGGCGTCGTTGGCTATAGCTCGATGAAGAAAGCCGAGTTGGAGAGAGTATGCTCAATCTAATATCGCTAGATAAGGTTAAGGCTCTGTTAGGGATTGTTGGGACCGACCACGATGCAGAGCTAGAGATGTTTATTCCGATTGTTAGTGCCGATGTTAGACGCATATTGAACGACCCAATGGATAGATGGACCGCAGGGAGGGTTGCGAGTGGTAAAGACATTTTGAAGACTACCGCACAGCTCGCACTCGGAGCGGTCCTCTATTCTCCTAACTTGAAGGCTGACACTTATGTGAAAAGCGTCAAGAGTGACGGTTATATTTTGAGCGCTAAGGCGACTGATGATGTTGATGAGTTTGTTGCAACGATTACGATTGCACAATGGCAGGCGATTGCTCGCATGGTGTTCTACCGAGCAGGCAATGCTAAGCCAGTTGTGGCAGGTGACAAGGTGCAGAGCAAGGCGATTGGACCTGTGTCTGTTAGCTATTCTTTAGATGTAAACAGAAAGTGGAATTATCCACAGGAATTGTTAGACGATTTAGGATATCCGAGGTTAAGAAGTGTTAGAGCATTTTAGCGATTGGAAACGGACAGCGTTAACGTTGTATTACTCCTCGGCTACTTACAACCCAAACACAGGGAAGGTTGAAAAGGGCTATAAGATAAGAGGTGAGATTAAAGCGTTCGTCTACCAGTCGAGTGCAATGCAGGGATTAGTTTCGGATAAAATTATAGACCAGAGCGATTTCGTCGGCGTTTATGAACAGGCGGTTGATACGAGCGACGTCGCCGAGATTGACGGTGTTTTCTATGAATTGGTCGGGGTCGATAATGTGATGTTTCAAGATAGCGTATGGACCTTCGGGCTAAAGCGAACGGAGATGCCAGATATACTGACGACCTTTACCGTATGGGGCGACAAGTATGTTTTAGGCGACGCAAAGGGAGTGCTAGGTGACAAGAGTTAAGCAAGCGATAAGGGAAGCGAGCGAGAAATTGGTGCTAGAGATGGCAATTAAGCTCGCCAACCAAGCTAAATTATTAGCACCTGTCGATTTGGGACAGCTACGGAACTCGATTTCTGTTGCGACCAAGAACCAGACGGGGATTGAGCTTAACAAACACGCAGGTGAGAAAGCACCACCGCTGGAACAGACTGGGCTAAAGGAAGCGGAGGCGTATGTTGGGAGCAACGTTGAGCACGCAACGCATCAAGAATATGGCACGATGTACCAGCCCGCCCAGCCCTTTTTGCGACCAGCGAAAGAGCTAGTGCTAGACGGAGCGACAGCCGAGCAGGTGATGAAGAAATGGAATGCCGAAGCAATGGATCGGTTAGTGAGGTCTGAAAGATGACAAGCTATTTAGTGGAAGCGTTGAGGAAGAACTCGATTGTAGCGATGTTGGACACAATTGGCGGTTATGGTGCGATTGTGACCGAGCAGGTGATACCCGAGGAGCTTCAACATTTACGTAGGTTGTTACAGATTTACCGAGTGTCGCCGATTACACCCGATGATGTGCAGGTTCTGACCTACACCGTAAATTGCAGGCAAACGAACGAGAGCGACGCTGATGTGTTGGCGTCTTTGGTCTATGGAGAGATAAACCGAGCGGTTGCGAAGTACGCAGGCAGAAAGGTTTATTCACAATGTACGATACACAGGAGCATATTTGAGGGTGAGAACCTTTGGAACACTCCTGTTGATGTGAGGATTTACAATGCCTAGACAAACAGGTGAGAAAAAAATACTGTTCCCCGATGGGTTTAGACTAGAGATTAAGCCCGAAGGTGGGGATTTCAAAGATGTTGGTGTACTCGCAGGCGGTGGGGTTTTTACCTACAACTGGGAGGAGCGGAAGATTGACGCAGGGAACTATGAGGGGTTGGTAGACGAAGCTTACCGCCCAACTGTGAACTTTGCACCGAGTGCGATCTGGAACTTTGACCCAGAGGTGATTGCTAGCTTATTCCCAGGCTTCCTTGAAGCTGACAAGGTGAGCGGTGGTGCTTATGCAGGTGAGAATGTGGATTACGTTGGCACAGAGCGGTTCACTTTGAAAAGAGCGACGCTTAAGCTGACCCACTATGTTGAGGATGCGTCGGGCACGACCCCTCCAGCGACCGATATTGATTGGCAGTTTACGCTGTACAATGCGACGGTCGACAGCGGGGGAAGCATGAACTTCAAGGGGCTGAATGAAGATGGGCTGAATGAGATTACGGTCAGCTTCACAGCGAAACCCGATCCTGTAAATGCCAATCGGTTGTTGAACTTCTTCTTGGCGAATGGTGCTTAAATGAAGATAGGAATAAACCGCTCGAAAATAAAAATTGACGTAATGGGGACTGTCTTTGAAATAGGGATTGTCCCCTTGATGGCGACACAGCTAATAGTGCAACACGACAATGAAGAAGATTTGGACAAGCAGATTGAGCTGACTTTCGAGGTCGTGGAGGCGATACTGATTGCGAATGGCTATGAGTTTAAACGTAGCTGGTGGGAGCAGGCATGTGATTACGAGATGTTGATGGAGTTTATCGTGTTCTCTATGCAGAAAGACATACCGCCCACGAAAGGTAAAAAAAAAGCAACGGTCGAGAAATAGCTGACATATATTTTGAGCGAGTTTATTTCCTCTTGAGGTCGAAAGGGCTTGTTAGGTCGAAGTTTGAGTTTTTCTACGAGATGGACTTAGGCGACCTACAAGTTTGCACAGGGTTTTTGAGCGAGGAAGAGTGGGGGTTTGCCACAAAGCCGAGTGATAAAATCGTGATAAAGCCGATGGACTATACAAGAAGATGAGAATAATTGACCAGTTAGTATATAAAATAACCGCAGACACGAAGGGTGCCGAAAAGGGACTCGATACCACAGGCAAGAAGTTTGACGCAGTCGGCAAGATTGCGAAGGTGGCGATGGGTGCGGTGACCGTTGGTGCGGTCGTGAAGGTCGTCAAGGAGTTGGGCAACCTTGCGGTGCAGTCGACGGTCGTTCTGGACCGAGTCGATAAAATGAGCCAAAAAATCGGCATGAGTCGGCAGGGGTTTCAGGAGTGGGATTATATTCTCGCCCAGTCAGGTGCTAACATCGACGGTCTACAAATGTCGATGAAGACCTTATCGACGCAGGCAGATGCGGTCACCAAGGGCGGTAGCGAAGCGACAGCGATGTTCGAGAAACTCGGCGTTGAGGTGTTAGACGTCAATGGCAAGATGAAAGACCAAGAGGCATTGTTTAGCGAGGTGTTTCTTGCCCTTTCGGATTTAGAGAGCGAAACCGAGCGGACAGCGATGGCGAGTAGGCTTTTAGGTAGAAGTGCCACAGAATTGGCTCCAGCGATGAACGAAGGAGCCGATGCGATAGAGAAGCTCCGAGATGACGCCCACAGTTTAGGGCTAGTCTACGAAGATGAGCTAATTGACTCGGGCGTACGGTTAGGTGACAATATTGATGCGTTGACAAAAGCGTTTGAAGCGTTCAAGACCAAGGCGATAGCCCCTGTTGTCGGGCTTTTAGTCCAAGTCACCGACCGCTTATTGGGGCAGTATTCGGCTTCCGACAAATTGTCGGGTGCGCTCACAAGAGCCGAGAGTGCGACACAGCGATACAAGAAAGCTCAAGCTGACGCCAAGAAAGATACCAACGCTCTTACCGAAGCGATAGAGCAACAAGCTTATGTCGAAATGCGACTGGCTTTTAACGAGCTATTAAGTGCATGGACCAAAGCCCAAGATGAACTTCCCAAGCTAGAGAAGCAATTAGCCAACAATATAGAAACTCAAGAGGGTTGGACAAAGGTGCTGGACGGGGCTAAAGATACTTGGCACGATATGACCGTTGGGACCTCTCTTGCCACGATCAGCTTTGAAGAGATGGCAAGAATGGACCTCGGAACAGTTATGACCAAGCTAACCGAAGAAGCTCGCAAAACTGCAGGAGGAATGGAGCTTCTTGCCTTTAAGAGTGAAAACGTCACGCAGGCATGGACAAACGCCCAAGAAGCTAGGGGCGGTCTTTCCGACTTGCAAGTTAAAGAGCTTGAGATTGACACAAAGATAGGCGTTGCCAAAGCCAAACAGACCGAGCTTATTCAAGGGGTAGCTCACGCATACCTCAACGGGAACGAGGAGCTGTTAAAGTACATTAAAAATAACACTTTCCTTTACGACCAAGTTCTAGACGCCATCAAGGAGCTAGAAATATATCGTAATGCAGTAAAGTTTGCCGAAGAAGCGATTGAAAACCTAACGCTAACCTCCGTTGAGCTTATAGACGCACAGATAAAAGCCTACGAAGCGGCAGGCAAGAGTGCTCGCACAGAGCAGGGCAAAGCCAACGCTATGGAAGTGGTAAACCAACTGTCAAGGAAGCGTAGCGAGTTGCTGGCACAGCAGGCAAGAGACACAGAGGACCTTGCCGAGAAAGAGCGAATTAGAGGGGAGCTGATGAAGGAGCTTGAAGAAGCCGAAGGGCGAGCTTTGGGCTACTCTAAGGCTTTGGGCGACAGCTACGACTATAACGGAGAGCTTGTCTCCCTCTACACCAACGCCATAAAGGACCTCATCGACAGCGGTTTAGCTCCGACCGAGGGGCGGATTACCGAATTGTTGGGAAAAATGCCTAAGCTTGCAGAGGTGACCGAGGAGTTTGTAGACTCCACTAAGAGTGCCGAAGATATAATGGGCGAGTGGAACGAGGAGTTATGGGAGTCGTCTTACCAATTGCAGGTCGCAGGCGACTTGCAGGCGTATTATAGGCGTATGATAGGAGCCACGCAAGATGCGATGGTCGATATGCTTAGAAATGGAATTGAACCGTCAAGTGAGGAGTTTCAGAAGCTCGCAAGAATGGTCGAGGGCTTTAATAAGAAGCTCGCAGAAAGCGAGGAGAAGTCGGAGGAGTGGAAGAACACGACCGTTTCCGTTTTGCGTGAGGTGTCCTCGGTGTTCTCGTCACTCGGAGCCTTGATGAGTGCCCAAAACCAAGCTCGTTTACGGGAGCTAGACGAACAGCTGAACAAGGAATTAGACCTCCTCGACAAGGCTATGCAACGGAAGCTAGAGCAGGAGGGCGTTCTTGAAGAAACGAAGATGGAGCGGTTGCAGAAAGAATTAGAGGAGGCGATCCGAGTAGGTGACGACGAAACCGCCGACTTGAAACGACAGGCGATTAGGAGGCTAGAGATTGAGGAGGAGTTTGCTGACAAGAAATTAGCGACCGAGGAAGCGTTAGCCACCGAGCGGAAGCGTTTGGAGCGAGAGCAGGCACAGCGAGATAAAGCGTTGGCGATATTTAGTGCGATAATCGACACCGCAAGTGCTATAATCAAGGCGATGCCGAATATTCCGCTGATGGCGTTTGCAGGGGTCACAGGGGCGTTACAGCTCGCTACGATAGCGTCACAACCGTTGCCGAGCTTTGATGTTGGGTCTATGCGGATAGAGAGGGACACACAGGCGGTCGTGCATAGGAACGAGATGATTTTGCCTGCACCTTTGGCGGAACAGGCTAGGCGTGAAGGGGTGGCGATTGGTCCTGCTGGCGGAAGCGATATTCACCTACAGGTGTTTATGGACTCGAAGCCGATAATCGACACGACGGTCAAGGGGATAAACAGCGGAAGGTATGGGAAGATTGACGCAAGGGTGGTGAAATGATAATAGCGAACAGAAACCTGCTGAAAAATGCGATAATTACAGCGACAAATGAACACACGAGCTATCCTGTTTACAATGTGATAGAGCGGTGGAAGAAACAGGTGTTCAGGACCGCTGATGGGACTACCACGACAACGATAAGTGCCGATTGGGGGGGTGTTGAAACAATACGATCACTTTTCATAATGTTCCATAATGCGTTGAGTGTTGCGGTGAGGTTTTATGACGGTGGGTTGGTGGACACTTGGACAGAGTTTGTCGTACATAAAGAGGTCGAAGCGAGCCGAGTCGAGATTGATTTAGTCGGGGCAGTGGAGCTATATGTTGGGCTTATATTTGTCGGTGACAGTTTGTATTTCAAGAAAAGTGCCGAGCAGGATATGCCATTGGTGAGTTCTGATTCCCCGACCTTTTCAAGTGACGGACAGGTCGCAGGCAGGAAGGGGAGCGTGCGGAGGGGTGGCAACGTTGAGATACCGTTTTTATCGGAAGCCGAAAGGGAGGCGATTGAAGCGGTGTTTTACGAATGTGGATTGACTGAACCGTTCTATTTAGACCTTTGGCAAGATAGCGATTTTCCGCCTTTGTATGGCGTGTTTACAAGCGATTTAGGTGTCGTGCATTTAGAGGAAGGCGATACTGTTAGCTTTGATTTTATGGAGGTGAACTAATGGCGATAAATAAGGTCGTAGCGCCGAACAGCGTGCCGACTAATGTTTCAGATTATGTTGCACAGAACGCCCACATGATGGGCTTTATGACGCAGGTGAACATGCAGGCTTTTGTCCTGACCGACCCGACGACAGCGGATAAACCGAAGGTGGCTTTGGGTAGCTACATTGCCCATGGTGGAAGCTTGTACAAAGTTGAGGGTGGCGATGAAACGATAAGCGGAAGCCCTGCAGACGGCAAGGTTTATGTAAGGGTCACAGGGAATGCAACGTTGAGTGCAAGTTTCATTAGCGACATTTCGGGGTACAGCTACAACCACGCTTATGGAACGATGACCTCGGGAGCGTATACCTTGTTGCCTTATGAGATACGCAAGAGTGGCAGTAATTGGGTGAAATATAGATATGATTTTTTAGGCACGACCGACCAAGATTTAAGGACTACCGACAGCCCTAAGTTTAACACAATAAATACAGGTGATGGTGACTTCAAGGTTGGGCAGAACTTAAGAACTACTGACGCCCCAACCTTTGCGACCGTCAATACAGGGTTTGGAGCGAACGAGGTCTTCAAAATATCCTCCACGTGGTCATATTTGCCTGAAGGTGACAATACTTTTATAATCCCCTCAATGGTATTGGGAGAGGTCAAATTTCTCGGGATATGGTTCGGTGAGGTAGCTTCAAATAGAACGATAAAAATAACGTTGCCAGATGGCGGTTATTATGTTATTGCTTCGAGCTACCCGATATATATTCCTGTGAAGGTTGGAAATCAAGGAGGGCAAGAACCCGATATCTTAGTTATGACCCAAACCCCAGAGATGGGAGAAATACGCCTTGGGCTTGTGATAAGGAGAAGGGTGTAATGTTCACAGTAGTTGAAATAGACAAGATTAGCCCCCTCTTTGCGAGCTTCACGCCTTATGCCCCTTATGTCTATTCGTCTATCCTTGCAATTTCGCCTGCTTCGCCCTATACGATAGCGAGTTATTGGACAGCAACATTCGGTGCGAGTGGTGATTATAACGATGTTGCGAAGAACATAACAGGGGTGGTGCTGAATACAACCTTTGATGTGGAGGAGGTTAGCTCTCTTGGCGACCTTCTGACGCAAGAGAGCTCATTCTATTTCGACTACGACAACCAAGAGTTATATATCCACTTCCCCCACTTTTGGACACCCGAAATTGTGACGATTGCGACAGGGCAGGGGTGGGGTTATTGCTCCGACACCGTACGTTATTTTAGAAACCAACTATACCGACCTATTGTCAAAAGCGTACCACAACTAAGCGACTCAACCGACCCTCTCCAGTATGGAATAATCGCCTTTGGTGGCGGGAGTGTGGTGATGGTGAATGACGGTCACTTTGACGTTGATGAAAAGCTGTACGGTAACAATATTAGGATTAAGAGGGGTCAAGAGGGCGACGATTATGACGACCTTATCTTGATGTTTAGCGGATATATTCGGGATTACACGACGACGACGCAAGAGTTCACGATAGACATCGCTGACAAGAGGGAGCGGTTACAGACCCAGCACCCCTCCGAGGAGATAGAGATTTTGGATAAATACGTTACAGGCGTTGGGTGGGAGAAAAAGACGGTTCTGCTCCCTGACGGTTATGGCGATGTTATCCAAGTGCCTGCCCACCCGATTAGCACAGGCGGTGGCAAGGTGGTGTTTAGGTGGGGCGAGAAGGTGACGAGCATATCACAGGTCTACACCGAAGGGGACACGCTGACAGCGGTTGCTCACGCTGATTTCTCGACCGCAGGGACATTCTCCCTCACTAATGCACAGGCAGGGAAAGATAGCGACCCGACGAAAGGGCTGTTAAAGGTCTATGTGACAGGCAAGATGAGGAACATCACGAACCCTGCCGAGATTATCGTTGACCTGAATGAGCGGATCTTTGACGTGGATTATAACAACTCGAACTATGACATCATGGAGTTGGAAGCCGAGAAAGCCCTCCTTGCAAGCGTGGCACTTTATATGGACAAAGCCAAGAAGGTCTACGAGTGGATAGAGGATTTACAGAACGGAACGAACATCGGGTTTAGGTACGAGGACACCGAGCGTAGGACAATAAGGCTAGACCTCCCGACACGCCCGATTGTTGCAGACATTAGACCGATAGATATACGCAATTCGGATATGCCGATTAAGCGGAATGCCGAGCTGTACGCAAGTTCTTGTTTGGTGAAGTTCGGGAAAAATTGGCGAGCGGATAGTTGGCAGTCTGACGAAAACAAAAATTGGGAGCAGGAAGTTATCGACGAACACCGAGTTAAGAAGGTGCAGGAATATGAGAGTTTGCTCATGACCAAAGCGGAGGCAGGCGACAAGGCGTTGAGGGTGATGGAGGATATTCATAAGGTCCGCCCGATTTTCACACTCCGAGTGGACAGCTCAAAGTACCCACAGCCGAGGGTTTTTGATATGGTCACAGCGGAGGTTAGTTTGCTGGACAGAAAATACAACGGGTCTGTTGTTGGGCAGGTAATTGGTGTACAATGGCTGATAGATAGCAACGAAGTGGAGGTCGAGGTGCGAGAGCGAGAGGTTCAAGATTACGATTTATCACTACTCTTTACCAACACCTTTGTCGATATTCCGAGCCTTTCTTTGTTGCCCACTTGGACTGTGATTGCGAGGGTTTACCACGAGGTTGGCTTTAATCCCTATGAAGATATTGTCACAGGGGAAGGAGGGGAGCAATATCCGCTTATTTTAGCGAGCGGAAAATTGCAGGCGTATGATTCGGGAGTCACAGCGCCGTCACAGATACCTACCGAGAGCTGGGTGCAGGTTGCAAGCTCCAATGATGAAGCCACAACAAGGCTATATGTCAATGGTGCGCTAGTGGCGTATACAAACGCCCTCCGCCCAAGCAAGCCTACAACAATCGGAGCTAGACCGCAAAGAACAGGCGAGTGGTTTAATGGGCTGATTGCCGATGTAAAGATTTATTGGCGAGCTTTGACGTTGCAGGAAATCCAAGACGATTATAACGGACTTGACGTAACATCAGGGCTGATTGCCCATTATCCGCTAGATGATGGTGGTGTAATAGCCCATGATATTGTCGGTGGCAACGACGGAATGATAACGAACCCACGATGGGTGAGGAGAGAATAATGCCTAAAATACCAGTAACATTTGATGATGTAAAAACACTCGCTGAGCGGAGCAAGACTAAGACGCTTGGTGACAGCGACCTCTTCGCAGTTGAGATTGCCCAAGAGATAAAGGGTCTAACAAAAGAAGACGCCCTTGAGACTTTGGGTATAAATGACCTTGACGGTCGGGTGCAATACCTTGAAGCCGGCTCCGCAACCGAAGTGCTCAAGGATATTAAAGACAATGCTAAGGATGCAACCTACGATAATTCAACCTCTGGCTTGACCGCAGAAACGCTAGGTGGTGCGATTGATGAAGTGGAAGGTCGTGTTGATACAGTGGAAGGTCGTGTTGATACAGTGGAAGGTGAAATTGATGATTTGCAGACTGCCGAAACCGATATTAAGGGTAATGGTTGGACTAATGAAAATCTGGTTGACCACGAAAGCAGAATAACACAGAACGAAAGTGATATTGTTGCCCTCAAAGGCTCAGGCTGGGCAGGTCAGACGGTCAAGGGCAATGCTGATGCGATTGTTGAATTGGAAAGTAGAGCAACTGATTTAGGAAATTCGGATGTTACTTTAAGTGGCAAGATTGATGCCCACGAAGCTGATACTACTAATCCACATGAAGTAACAAAAGAACAAGTCGGCTTAGACGAAGTTGATAACACAGCTGACGTTGATAAGCCAGTGAGTACTGCACAACAAACAGCTCTCAATAACAAAGCAGACAAGGACACAGATGCAGTAGTAGGAAACTTTGCATACTTTGATGCAGAGGGAAATCCTGTTGACAGTGGAAAAAAAGATGCAGACTACGAGGATGCAGATGCCACGATTTTGAAAGAAGCTGATGTAGTTGACAGTCTCGAATCCACATCCACCACAGCTCCACTCTCTGCCAAGCAAGGCAAAGTTCTCAATGATGCTATTGGTGAGGTGGAAGGTCGTGTTGAGGATGCAGAGGATGACATTACCGCAATCAAAGGCGTAGGCTACACTGAAGGCACTCTCAAATCACACGAGGACAGGCTTGGCACCTTGGAAGGTGCTGACACGATAGAAGGCTCAGTAGCAAAGACGGTCAAGGATGCGGTTGACCCGATTATTGAGGATGTGAGTGACCACGAGAGTAGACTTGACACCTTGGAAGCCGACTCCGCAACCGACGGCTCAATCCTCAAGTCCATCAAGGATAACGCTGAGAACGCAACCTTCACACCTGCTGTTGCAAGTGGCATAGAGAGTGAAACGCTTAAGGAAGCTGTGAATGAATTGGGGGGTGATGTTTCTGACCACGAAACAAGGATAGAAGCCCTTGAAGAAACAGGCGGTCCCCCTGGACCTCAAGGAGATGATGGGCTGTCCGCTTATGAAGTGGCGGTGGAGGAGGGTTTTGTTGGAGATGAAACCGCATGGCTCGCTTCTCTGAAAGGTGCTGACGGAGATGATGGGCTGTCCGCTTATGAAGTGGCGGTGGAGGAGGGTTTTGTCGGAGATGAAACCGCATGGCTCGCTTCCTTGAAGGGAGCAGACGGAAAGTCAGCCTACGAGTACGCCGAAGAGGAAGGGTACGAAGGGACAGAGGGAGAGTTCGCCGAAGCCCTCGCTGACGTTGAAAATAAGGTGGACAAATCAAAGATTGTCACCACTTGGAACTCCCCAAAAGATGACGAAATACCCTCTGCCAAACTGGTGCATGAGTCGCTGAACGGTGGGGGGGGTGCTCCTAGTGATTACATTATTATCGGGTTAAGAGAGTCTCACAGTGCAGACGACTACGATGTTGCATGGGAAGATATTATAACAGACCAACCAACTTGGTATAATTTTTGGGAGTCTTTTTCTGACGTCCATTACATCATGAAGACCTTCAAATTTAAACGAGGGTATTATCGTGTGCCAGCAAACGTTTATTACGAAACAGGGGTTAATGGCCACCTTATTTTCCCTGATAGTCTTTTTGCCTCTTTTGAGGGCGCAGGAAGTCTAACAGAAATTAACGTGCTCCCCCCAGCGGGAGGAATAGTGTTTAGCCTTGATCGGATGTGTACTCTTAAAAATATGATAATATCAAATAGCGGAATGGCGACATATGGAGTGCTATCTAGCTATAGCGAAGAAGGGACGCCTGTTTATATAGAAAATGTTATCATTAAAGACATGGTAGGAGTTGGGATTGCATGCGTAGAAAGAGCTTCGAATGTTGTAATCAAAAACTGTACCACTATAAATTGTGGGAGTGCTGTTGCAGGACAGCAGGCGGCAGGAATTGCTGTCGCAAAATTAACTAGCGATACTCCGACAAACATAACTATTGACGGGTGCACAGTAATTGGAGGAGCCTACGCAGGGATAGGGCTTTCAGAAGCCGAAGATTGTAAAGTCGTTAATTGCCACGTTGAAGATTACGGGCAAATGGGTATCGCTGTAATGGGCGGAAAGCGTAATATCCTCGCAAACAACACTTCAATTTTCAATGACGGGACACAGGGTGAAGCTAGTCCTGCAAGCCAAGAGTTTGGTATTCTTCTAAGCGAAACGGAACAATGTGTAGTGCATGGTAATAACCTTCCCGGTTCATTCTTATATGAAGATAACGTCACTGATTGTGTAGTTATTGATAATATTGCTGATAATATTACACCACCTAATTGGGAAGATAAAGATAATAAATTAACAGCTTGGGGAGCTAGTCCTACAGACGAACAATACCCCTCAGCTAAATTAGTTAAAACTGCTTTAGATGGTATAAATGTAAGTGGCAAGGAAGATAAGAGTAATAAAATAACCAGATTATATGACGGTGTTACTGATACACAATATGCTAGTGCTAAAGCAGTTTGGGATGAATTTCAGATTGTTAAGAAAGCTACTATTTTAGAGTCTTGGGATATGTTCTCCGAAGTTACTAAAGATGGTAGAGCCTCTGATTTTGTTGCACCGGGGGATAGGTTAATTGGTTATTGGGAAGTAGATGGTATTTATCAGCCTATACCGTGGGAGGTTTTAGGAATTGACCAAGATGAGGCGGTTGACGAAAGCATTTTACACACCGTTACTTTAGGGACTGTGGATTGTTTGTTTTCTGCTATGTTTGATAATTCTGAAACAGGTAACCCGGATACGAGTAGGGCCAATAACGGTAATAACAACTGGGAGTTATCTAATATTAGACAATATTTAAATTCGGAAGATGTACCATTTGTTCATACCCCCACACATGAATGGGACTCAGCTCCTACAGGCTATCCTACTAATGGTTTCTTGGCCAGATTACACCCGACCATGCGTGATGTTATAGTGCCTGTTAAGAAGTGGACAAGTTTGGCTAATATTGATGTTGAGGGTGGCGTTAGTGATGTACAACTAGATGAAACTATATTCTTGTTAAGTCAGAAAGAGGTTAATGGTGGTACAAGTAATGTAGGTACTGTAACTAATGAGTTTATTTATCAAAGGTATGTTGGGGCAGGTAATGCTGATAGAATAAAATACGGGGGGGCCATCGCCCGGGACTGGTGGACCCGGTCACCTAATGTTAGTGTCAGCAATATCGTGCGTATTGTTTACGACAGCGGTAGCACGGGCATCAGCCATGCTAACAACAGCAGCTATCGGGTTGCCCCCGCTTGTGTTATCGGTTAATCTAAAATCTGCCACCGGGAGGTGGCGTTAGGGAGAATAAATGGCAGTACCAGAAGGTAAACGTTCGGAATCTAAATTTGAAGTTTTAACACAAGCAGAAAAACTTGCAAGTTACACAATAGAAATGTGTAATAAAGAAAAAGCGTTTCCCAAGCGTAGCAGGTGGACATTAGCGAACCGTATAGTTAATACAGCGTTAGATATATTAGATAATATACGGTTTGCGAACAGTGTATACGTTTCCCTTCCTTGTGATTTCGTACTACGGAGAAATGCACAAACCACAGCATTGGGAAAGGTGGAAACGTTATTGGGTTTAGTGGATTTGGATAATTATTTTATGAAGTTGTGGGGAGGTACACAATGTTTAAGCAGTTGACTATACAAGATAGGTTATTACAGGAAGAAGCTAAAAATAAAGCATTAAATGCAGAGCTTCAGGAGACTAGAGAGCAACTGAAGGAAGCAGAGGATGCTCTTCTAGAGGTTGCTGGAATCATAGGAGGAGAAGATGGCGAAGATATACCTACGGAAGATTAAGGGCGAAGAGATAAACCCCGCTACAGGCGAAGTGTGGAAGCTGGAAGATGTGCCTGTTAGGTGGCGAGCAGAGGTTGAGTCTTTGCTAGAAGAAGCAGACGAGGATATGGTATAATTCTGGAAAGAGGGTAAAGAATGACCGAGAAAAGCAAGGGCGTATTAAGCAAGATTGGAGCGGTTTTGAGCATCGCTGTGGTGCTGATAACTTTCATCGTGACGATGGTGAGGAATTATGACCTCACCTATCAGGTCGCCGAAACCGTCGACAAGGTGAACTTGCGTCTTGAAAGTGAGAGTAAAGAGCGGACTAAGATGGATACGATCTTACAGCAATCGATTGCTTCCGAGCGAGAGGAACGAAAGGCGGACATACAAGCCGAGAAAGATGCTCGCAAAGATGAGTACACCAAAATACAGGTGCGGTTGACCGAAATTGACACCACGCTGGTTTACATCAAGCAGGGCATTGACCGTCTGGAGGGAAAATAATGGCAAAGAAACTGACGTTGATTATCCTCGCAGTCGCATTCATTGTTGGCTGTGTTGGTGCGTGGTTCAAGGTGTTCGACATGGAAGGGTTCATTGCTTTCCTCAAGGGCTTTGCTCCGCTGTACATTTCGCTCATAGCGAGCATTGGAGCTAATTCGGCGGTCGAGAAATACAAGGAGACAAAATGTGTGGACAAAGATTAAAGCGTTTTTCAAGAAATATTGGGGTTATTTTGTTGCTTTTATTGGTGGGGTCGCAAGTGTTTTCCTCGCCACTCGACGAACTCGAGCAGATTTTAGGGAGCTACGAGCAAATCTACGAGAACTTGCAAGGGAACATCAACAGCTTATCCAGCAGGCTGACCGACTTAGAGTCGAGTCACAACAGGCAGGTGACGCTCTCGAAGGACTTAGAGAGGAACTTGAGCTCGATACAGTTAGGGTTGCCGAAGCTCGAGGAGACGTTGAGCAAATCGAGGGCGACATTGACGATCTTAGAGACACAAATAAAAGGCTACGAGAGTGGCTATCGAAATATGGAGAAGCAGTTAAAGATATATAAAGGCGTCGTGATTGTTTCTGTCGGTATTTCCGTAGCGTCATTAGCGTTCGTTTTATTCAAGACGCTACTATAGGGGGTTCCTCCTTCCCCCTCTGAAAAAAGGGTTTCCCTTCTCGCCCTTTCCCCTCCCAGCGAGGGGTTTTTTTATTTCACAAAATAAATACGAATTTACTTGACACTATATGACGCTTAGTGTATATTATATATACAGGGCAAGGGAAAAAGCCCGCCGAGTTCAAGAATTATTTTTAGGAGGAATAAAATGCAAATGACAGCGAAACAAGAGGTCCTTTGGGAACAAGAGGGGATTGCCTTCAGGGATAGCGAGGGCGATTTGTGGAGATTTATCATGGCTTTAGACGCCTTCTTCTTGACGCTTTATGAGCTACAGGAGATGGGGTGCAGGGTACGGTTCACGAGGGATTAGCCGAAACTCCCCTTCGGGGGAGTCCGTTGGGGGCGCCCGACCAACGCTGATGAGGCAGGGCAAAGGAGAAGGATATGGAAAGTTTAGGCAAAATGTTCCCCGAAGCTCATCGGGATTGGGTCGAGGTTAGGCATCAGGTCTACCTCATCGCCCAAGCTCGCTTGATTGAGTTTCAAAAAGAATGGGAGGGCGACGAGTGCGAAAAGACCGATTTCTCGGTTGCTCCTTACTGGCTACAGTTTAGCTCGAATGACCCAGTTCCAGTTCACGACCTAGAGGATTTTTGGGGATACTTGGGAGGTGATGAATGAGGTGTCCAAGGTGCGGAGCGGAAGCTGATTATGGACCTTTTTATAGGGACTTCCACCCAGATGATTTCTACTATGTGGACTATGAATGCACAGAGTGCGGGTGGGAAGGTGACGATGCGATCTTGGCGTACAGCGAAGATTTCGGACTAGACCCTTTCAAAGATGATGTTGCGGAAGTGATGAACTACCTGGCAATCGGGACTGTCGAAGCGTATAAGAACGCTTTGAGCGAGCTTAGGCGAGTTATCGAAAGGAGGACAAGATGACTAGAGAAGAATTTATGGAGAAAGCGTGGGTGATAAAGTGGCAAGAAGGTGGCGACACCTCTTGGGTCGGCGACACTATTTTCGCCACCTTCAACCTCTATGACGACTGGTTTTACATCGGGCATTCGCTAAAAGTGCAGGGGCATTATCTCAACGATTTTATATCGATTGAGTATAAGAACGTCACAGAGATTGAGATAGACGACAACTGCATACAAATCCGCATGGGCAGGGACCGCATAAACGTGAGGTATTCGCTGTGATTTTAGCCCACCCGAATATTCCGAAACCGCTACATGGACTCGCCCCTCGCACGATTTACGGAGGGGCGTGGTGGCGGAAGGAAAGAGCGAGAATAATCGCCGAACAAGAGAATAGGTGCGGAGCGTGTGGGGTCCATTTGTCGCAAGCGGAATTTCACCAATGGCTGGAAGCCCACGAAGTCTATAACATCGATTTTAAGGGGGCTAGGGCGGTCTACGCTGGACCGATTGCCCTTTGCCATGCTTGCCATCAATTCATACATTCGGGGCGACTGTTGGCGGTCCTTGAAAAAGGCGAGATTAGCTACGACAGGGTGTATAGGATTGTCGACAGGGGGCTAGATTTATGTTTCAAGAACGAGGTTGTCCCCTATGTTGGGCTAAAACCGCTGGTGGACTACCTAGGCATAAGGTGGGGCAATTTTTGGGAGCCTGCGGTCTATGGCAAATGGAGCGATTGGCGTTTGGTTGTCGATGGCGTGGAGTACGAAGGCTTTAAGACTATTGAAGATTGGGCGGAACACTACGGAGCCGAGATAACAGAGGAGGAGAGGTTCAAATGGTCAGCTTGGTAACGGATAAAGCGAAGCTCGAAGGCAACACCTTGTCTATTTTGCTCCCAGAGGGGGCTAGGGCAGGCGTAGAGAAGCTTTTGAGCAAAAAGCAGGGTTGGGTACACCTTCACCTCGGAACGCCCCAGAGGGAGCGTTCTACAGGGGCGAGGAGCGAGAACAACTTCATTCATGGAAGCTGTGCGTTGATTGCTGAACAGCTGGGCTATTTTGAAACGATGAGCCGAGAGGGAGCAACGGAGCACGTCAAGGGGGCGATGAAACGGTTGGCGGTCGGGATGAGGGGCTACCCTACGACCTTGAATGAAATTGACGGGCACGAGGAGCCGATGAGTTTAGCGAGAGCTTCAAGTGAGCAGGCTCAAATGGTGATTGATACGATCTTAGATTTTTGCTCGCTGAACGGACTTTGGCTCATTAGGTATAACGAAAATGTACCTGAGGTTTATTGGGTACAGTCGGGATTGTCTGTACATTTATAAGACATTATGATAAAATTATGCATTGGAGGTGCAAATGACATTAAAGCAGTTGAGGATTAAAAACCTGCTCTCGGTGAGGGAGCTGTCGGAGAAATCGGGAATTTGCGAAGACACGATATGGAGATGGGAACGAGGAGATTTCAAGCCCAACATGGCTAATTTACAGAAGCTTGTGGCGGTTTTGGGCGAAGATGTGGTTGATTGTTTCGAGTATTAGGGAGGAAATATGCAAGAGTTAGCAAAAGCGTTGCCAGCGTTGATGGCAGAAATGGAGAACGCAAAGAACACCAAGAGCGGATACGGATACAATTACGCACCGCTCAACGAGATTTTAGAAACGGTTAGACCAATCTTGGCTAAACACCGTTTTAGCGTGGTCCAGATGGTCGGGCACGAAGAAGGGCTTGTTACCGTTAGGACAATGCTCATTCACGAAAGTGGCGAGAGCTTAGAGTCCACAATGGCGTTGCCCCCTGCGGAGGTCAAGGGGACAAATGAGGTCCAGCAGATGGGAGCGAGCATAACCTATGCAAGGCGATATATGCTCACCTCGCTGTTAGGGATTGCAGGCGAGGAGGACACCGATGGCGTCCCCCCTGCGAAGCGTGAAGCGAAGAAAAGGGAAACACAACCTGCGAAGGTTGAGGACCTCACCGACCGCTTGAAGACCGCCGAGAAGATGACCTATGCTCTCTTGGATAAGGGCAAGTTCACCGATGATGAGAAGGCGAATTGGATTGCCGAATTGGAAGCTATTGAGGCAATGCCTGATAATGAGGAGAAATACCAAGCGTGGCGGAGCTCGTACAGCTTCATACAGGAAGCGGTTAAAAATGCTTGATAAACTGTTAGCGATTTACGAGCGAGACGAGTGGACCTGCGTCTGCGGAAACTCGGTGCACATTTACGGTACACCACAAATCGCCCACAGGCTCGCACAGACGAAAGCTAACTTAAAAAAATGGGGTGAGGAGATAATTCACCACCCCATAAACTTGGTAGCAACTTGTTCGCTGAAATGCAACGCAAAGGCGAGTACAAGCAATTGGAGGGAGGTTTTTGAGGAGATGGCAGGCGATCAAAAATTATTAGAGATATTAAAGGAAAAAGGTTATGAAAGGATATAAAAGACACACAATATTGTTACCAGATGATTTGTTTGAAAAAATACAAGCAGAAGCAAAAGAAAATAACAGGGCCACAGGGCCACAAATAAGACACATATTAGAGGGTGTTTATAATGCAGAGGAAAGTCCACTTGATGATATTATTGGGGAACCTGCTGATTTAATAACACAAGGGGGCAAAGGGCAGAAATTACCTAGAATAAATATGGCTTTTCAGCCCTACCTGCTCGAATACTTGCAAATTATAAGCAGGGTTGCAGGGGAGTCGATAACTAAATATGTAAACGACTTGGTTAGACTCGATAGACGCAGAAAGTTTAATATTTATGAAAGAGGAAAAGAGCTTTTTAAAGAAATGGGGTGCGGAGGTTATCCACCACCCCGTCAACTTAAGGGCGGTCTGCTCGCTGAAATGCAACGCTAGTGTCGCTACAAGAGATTGGCGACAGGTGTTAAAGGAGATTGAGGAATATGGGCAAATATAAACGCAAATATACGGAAGGCAGGCGGTTTGTCTCGGCAGGCGAGGCGGTCGATTGGCTGGAGCAAGGTGGGCACGTTTATTGGCGTGGGCAGTTCAAGCACAACGGTTGGGCAAGGTCTTGGCAGGTGCAATATGTGATTGGTCAGGTGGCAAGGGGGACCTTGCGGAAAGCTCACAGTAACGAGGAAGTTCTGGAGCTACCATTTTAGGAGGGGACATGAACAAAACAAAACTAATTCTTAATTGGCTACAACAGGGGCGATCTATTTCATCGCTTGTAGCTTTCGAGGAGTTCGGCACCACCCGACTGTCTGGAGTTATTTTCAAGCTCAAACAGAGGGGGTATAACATCAGGACCGAGATGGTTCAGGCGGAGGACAGGTTTGGTAACCCAGTTCGCTACGCCAACTACCTTCTTGACGAAGATGAGGTCATATGGTAGATTTATGATAGGTTCGACAGGTGCTGTGATATTCCAGCTTGCACCACCTGCCGAGTCATGTGGAAAGCCTTAACTGGTTACCCTGCTGGAACACCGAATGGTGAGGGTTGACTGGTTAAGGCTATTTTTATTTTAGGAGCAAATATGGTTGAAGATTACAAGACAGGACAGGCGGTTTTGGAGGAGTATTTGAAGGGGCTTGCGAGGTTATTAACTGACGAGGTTTTGGAAGAAACTGCAGATAAAATCAGCGAGCTTGATTGGATATTTAAGGAGGAGGTGGAGAGGAGAGCAAATGGCAAAGAGTAAAATAAACCGAGTCAAAAACAAGACTGCCAACTTTACGATTATGCTCAACGAAGCCTTTAAGAGAAAAGATTTGTCAGCAAGAGCTAAAGGGATTTTGGCTTATATTTTGACACTTCCAGATGATTGGCAACTATATAAAAATGAGCTATATAACAACTTTACAGAAGGTAAATATGCTTTAGATAGTGCTTTTTCAGAGCTAGAAGAAAAGGGTTATATACACAAAGAAAAGTCTAGAAATAAAGAAGGATTGTTTACAGGTTGGGATTATACCGTCTACGAAAGCCCTCCGACAACCCAATTTACCGAAGTCGGAGAAAACCGACAGTCGGAAAACCCGAAGTCGGTAAATCAGCCACTACTAAATACTGATTCTTCACAAAGTAATGATAAGACTAAATATATAAGTCGTTTCAATGTTTTTTGGGAAGCATATCCGAGAAAGGAAGGCAAGAAGAGCGCAGAGAAAGCGTTCAGCAAGCTAAAACCGAATGAAGAACTTTTGAAGGTTATGCTCTCCGCCTTAGAGGTACACAAACAGCAGAAGGGGTGGCAAGACAAACAATTTATTCCCCACCCTGCTACTTGGCTCAATCAGGAAAGGTGGAATGACGAGGTGGAAGTGGCGATATTTTATGACGAAGATTTGCCCGATGGATTGGGGGATTATTTATGACGGTACAGCAATATTTTATTGCACAGGTGTTATGGAAGCCTGCAATCTTGTCGCTTTCGGCGGTTCGGAGTGAACACTTTTTGGTTGCCAGAGAGCGAGAGGTCTACAAAGCGATTGAGGACATCGCTTATCGTGGTGAGGAGGTCAACGAGTTTTCGGTTGCTAAAGAATTGAAGTGGAAAATGAGCGACATCTTCCCCTTTAAGCCAGATGATATTGTCACCGCCAGTTGGGAATATTACCAAGGTGAGGTCTTGGAGCAATACCGGCAACATATCGTAAAGCAAGCGGTTGAAAAAATTATGAGCGATAAATACCTCTCCGCTGATGAGATGTTGGAGCAGATTGCGCAGGCGACAACCGATGTTCAGATTAAGGCAATTAACCGAGTACGCAACGGAAGGGAGATACAGGGCGAAGCATTATATCGGTATGAGGAACGGTCAGTCGGAGAAAAGGAACGACCTATCTCAACGGGGATTGAGAGCCTTGATGATGTTTTTGATGGATTTAAGAAACGTCTATTGTATTATGTTGGAGCTAGACCGTCGCAGGGCAAGAGTGCTTTGCTGATGAACTTTGCGACGAACACAAATGCAAAGGCATTATTTTTCACCGCCGAGAGTTCGGGCGAGGAATTGATGGACAGGATTATCGTAAGGCAAGGTCGTTTTGACAGCAAGCTATTTAATCGTGGGAGACTGGTCGAAAGTGATAGGCAAAAGCTTTATGGGCTAGACCGCCGAGATAATTTATTCATCTATTACGATGGAGATCTGGATATGCAAAAGATTTCGGCGATTTCGTACAGCTACAAAAGGACTCACGACATTAAGATTATATTTGTAGATTATTTACAGCTTATCAGACCGAGGAACTTATCAATTCCACGCCATGAGCAGGTGGCAGAAATCTCAATAAGATTGAAGCAGTTGGCGAACGATCTAAATGTTCCAGTTGTTTGTGCGGTGCAACTAAGGCGAGATGCCGAGAACGCCACCCCGATTTTGTCGGACTTCTCGGACAGCACGCAGATTGAACGTGACGCAGATGTGGCGATTTTAATACACAATTTTGTGGTCAAGGAGGTGATTAGCGAGAACGGTGATATAAGAGAGAACAAGATATGTTTTCTGAAAGTGGAGAAAAATAGAAACGGAGAACGGCAAAATGTGCTGGTTGATTTTCAATCGCAATACTTCCACTTTCAATCTCATGATATAGAGGAGGAAGCACGTTTGTGGGGGCTCGTGAAGAGCAGGGCAAGAAGACAAGACAAAAGAGAAAATTAAGGGGAAGAAAGCATGAACACAAAAGAACTAGAGAAGCAGACAACGCAGTTGACCACAACAGTCCACGCATTAGCGGTCGTGGACAGGGCGAGTTACGAGCTAGCAGAGGACTATATCAAGAAGTGTATACAGCTAGAGAAGGACATCAAGGCGTTCTTTGAACCGAGCAAGAAGTCGGCACACGACACGCATAAAAAGATTATTGCGATGGAGGGCGAGCAGTTAGATCCAGTCCAGAAGCTTAAGCGGTACCTCAAAGCCGAGATGACAGGCTACATAAGGTTAGAGGAAGCCTACAATGACGCAATCCACGCCTACATCAAGGCGGTGACGATTGGGGAGGAAGCGTTGCAGGTGGTGGCTAGTGAGGACATCGAAGCGATTTTGGAGCACGCTAGGGAGCAGTCGCGGAAAGGGAGAGCGGAGGTCGAACCGCAGGCGTTCCTTGATGACGCTATTGAAACGCTGTCCGAAATGGAAGGGCTTGCTCCGTTGGAGGTGGAGGTCAAGAAAGCCGACACCAATTTGCGGAAGTTGAGCTTGAAACAAAGGGTTGTTGAGTTAGACATGGCAAAACTGGTCTTAGCGGTGTCAAAGATTGAAGCTCCGCTTAGGTGGCTGAAGATAGACGAGAGTGCATTAAGACAGGACATAAAAGACCTTGAGAGCCAAGAAGAATTGGTGCAAAAATATGGCGACTGTGGTATAATTATAGAGGTGGAAAGGAGCCTAAGATGAAAAAATTAGTGCTGAAACTGTACGCCTTTTGGCGGTCTTTTGCGAGTCCGTTTATTTGGAGGATATTCTACAAAAGGAAGCGGTACACAAAGGACCAAGAAGCGGTTAAAGCGTGGCAAGATTTTATGGCTTCACAGATGAAAGGTGCGGACCACTACTTAAACCCCGTTGATTACAAGGCGGACTGGGGCAGGGGTTTGGTTGACGCTTCAATTCCGCCGAGATATGCCCATGTATTCTTTGCCGAGCTAGAGGAGGGCAGGGATTGTGACGATTTTGCAAGGATGTGGACCCTTTGGGGAGAGAAGCACGAATATGAAGCGAGAGAATGGCTAGTTACGAGTGCTAAGAAAGGCGAGTTTTTCAAGAGGGCTCATATGGTCACAACTTTAAGCAAATACGGAGAACATTGGCTCGTGGACTATAAGCCTTTCGGACCGCACAACGTGCTAGAGGGTGCTTTGGAGGACCTTAGCAGACGCTACAAAGACGGGTTCATTCTCGCAGAGTACAAATGGAGGAGGGAGTGGTGAAGATTAAGAAAATGGTGTGGGAGGAGCAGGAGTTCGCAGGCGAGGGGAGATGGAGGGCGAGGTTACCCTTCGGCTTCTTTTGCGTAATCAGGAGATACGACAACGCCTACAACTACGTTTTCAAACAACGTGCGTTGACGATAGAGAAGGGCAGGTACGGGAACCTCAAACGGTGTCAGGAGAAGTGCCAGGAGATTTGGGAAGAGCTTGTTATGGAAGCCTTAGAGGAAAATAGTTAAATGATGGCAGGGTTTATTATTGACGGTTTCGGTGGATACCGCTGTCGGGTGTGGCTACTCATGTAAATTAGCCTATGACTTTGGGTGTAGGATAGAAACACCAAAAACCACTAGCCCTGCTTTTTTTAACCTGTCGGGAAAGCCGACAAGTTGGAGGGATAAATGAAAGGCTTAGAACTCTTTGACAGCGTAGGTGAAGACCTTAGACCGCAGATAAGAGAGCTAAGAGATGACAGGGCGAGGGAGAACCTAGAACACGATGGTGTTTACAAGATGACCTTGCAGGAGTATGCAGAACATCAGGTTCTGAAAAGGCACGTTGGCGACAAGCGATATGGTGAGCTGACCGAGGAGGAGGTTAGGGAGGTTGGCTCTTGCATACAAATACCTAAAGAGCGTTGGGGCTTTTATACCCTCGCCTATGATGCACCACTCAAAGAGCACCGAGAGCTAATTGAAAGCTGTATTGCAAGCATCGTGGAGCTGTACGAAGAAACCGATGGGCTTTACGGCGAGCGAGGCAAATACAACTGGAGGAGAAAGAAGGACCAAGCGAAAAAACTTGGGCTTATTAAGGAGAAAGAATGATAAACACAGTTACGATTATTGGTAATTTAACGAAAGACGCAGAGAAGCGTTACACGCAGACAGGCAAGGCGGTGGTGAGCTTTAGCTTAGCGTATAACCACGACAAAGAAACGGTCAGTTATTTCGACATCACCGTTTGGGGCGAATATGGCGAGAAGCTGTCGCAGTACCTCACGAAAGGCAAACAGGTGGCGGTCACAGGCGAGCTAAGGCAAGAGCGGTGGGAGAAAGACGGACAGACGAGGAGCAAGGTCGGAATAACCGCAAGGAGCTTGCAGTTGTTGGGCGGTGCTGAAAGGGCTCCGCAGGGTCCAGAGAGCTTTGAGGATGACGTACCATTTTGACATTGACGCATATAGCATATTTTGAGGGGCGGTCGTGTCTATACAAAGGGCGAGTGTGGAGGGTGAAGGTTGCAACTCCTAGCTACCTCCACCTCGTAAGTTTTGACGAAGGGGAGAGCAAGCTGTTTGTCCCCTATTGGGAGGTGTCGTTTGTCTGAGGAAGATGTGAGGAGAGGCTATTACAGGCTCGCAAGGGCTATGGTAAACGAGGCGGTGAAGGATTACCAAAGTGGTAGCGAGAAGGACAGGTTGAGTGCTCGGCGGTTCTTTCGAAATGGCGGATATTTCGACACCGTTTGCAAGATTGCAGAGCTGGACCCCTCGACCCTGCTGTCGGGGATTGGGTTTCGGAAGATATGAAAGAGAGCGACCTACAGAAAGCGATTGTGGAATATTTGGAGCTGATGGGGGTATATTTCTTCGCAATCAACAACGAAATGGCGGGAGGTGGTAAATCTGCGAAAATACGAATGCAGCACTTCAAAGCTATGGGGCTTAGAGCAGGTGCAAGCGACTTAGTCTTGGTGCTTAGGGGTAAAGTAGTGTTTGTGGAAGTAAAGACCGCCAGAGGGCGTCAGTCGGAAAGCCAGAAACGGTTTCAAATGGTAGTAGAGAGCTTGGGGCATAGGTACAAGGTTGCGAGGAGCATTGAGGATATGGAGGTGATTTTGCGTGAAAGTCGTTAAGACGGTACTTTTGGTGGCAGTAATAGGTTTCTTCGGCTACTGGGTCGTAAAACTGCTTTATTACCTCATGACCGCCTTGTTTTTGGGCATATTTTGGGTGCTGATATAATGTGGGAGGTGACTTTAGTGCAGATTAAACGGTCGGGTGTGTTTTGCTTGCAGATTAGGCGGTTGGGTAATGTGACCGAAGCAAGACGCATGAGGTTAAACGAAGATAGGGAATGGGAGGACGTATGACCGAGTTAATGAAACAGTATGAAGCGGAGACGGGCCACCAGCACCAGAAGGAGGAATAGTATGACAAGAGAGCATAGGGCATGGAAAATGCTGATTCGGAGGCTGGACTATCTGAACACATTCGATGGAAACAGGAGTGAGATGGAGAGGACCATGAGAATTGTTGCGGAGATATGGGATGATACTGCACTCAAGGAAAATGCCACCTCATACGACAGACTGATGGGAGGAGAGATGAGTACAACAAACAAATCAGAACATGTGATTATTGAACACACAAATGAGTCACCGTACCAGATTCCATACGGACAACACTATTGTCCTGTTTGCTATGGAGAAATAAATACTGGTTTCAGGTGCATGAAATGTAGAAGGCAATTCTCGCCACCTAGTAATATCAACTACATAAAGCCCGACGGATGGGAGGCCACCGATGATAGACGCTTGGAACAGGAGGTCTTAGATGGACGTATGTGATATTGTTAAAAAATATTTGATCGAGAATGGATACGATGGACTCTTCACAGACGAGTGTGGGTGCCTGCTGGATGACCTCATGCCTTGTGATTGTGATTGTAGCTATTGCGAAGCAGGATACAAATTGAGTGTAGAGGAAGCGGATAGGCTAGGGTACGAGGTGGACCCAGATTGGGATTACATCGTCTGTGGAAAGAAACTGGAGTAGAGTAACCTTGGAGAGGTGATGCTATGACTGGTAGGGGAGAGCTGTATAATCAGAATAGGAGTTAGAACAATGAATATAGTCCACTTAGCAGATTGTATGGATATAATGAGAAATATGCCAGATAAATCTGTAGACCTTTGCATAGTTGACCCGCCGTATGGGATTGGTGCTAGTGAAATGAGAATGGTATAACAAGGAAACGGGCGACCCATTCTCTTGACATATTCCCATAAAGTGTTAAACTTAACCCATGAGTAAGCGACATGACGGTAGAGAAAACTTAATACCCTTTGACGAACTAACAGAGGAGGAACAGAGGAAAATCGCCAGTAAGGGCGGTAAGGCTTCTGTCAAGGCTCGCAGGGAGAAGAAGTTACTCTCCGAATTCTACGGTAAAATGCTCGCTGATTCCTACGACATTGAGGTAGAAGGTGAGCTTAAGAAGCTGTCGGGCGAGAAGTTTTTCCAAGCTGTAGTAAAAGACATAGTCACCAAACGGGATAACGCAAGCGTGTCTATGCTTAAAGAAATGCGAGAAGCCACAGAGGGCAGTAAGAGCAAGCATGAGCTTACAGGTGGCGAGGAGCCTATCAAGGTTACATGGCAGAAATAACAATCTTCGAGCA
>LFRM01280264.1_pt1 | contig 33445 bp, 29 predicted proteins | sample 618341 | NCBI WGS metagenome assembly LFRM01 (sample SAMN03654438, study PRJNA283298) | anaerobic digester metagenome | isolation source: pool of bioreactors CSTR01a, CSTR02a, and CSTR03a thermophilic anaerobic... | place: Denmark: Kgs. Lyngby | collected 2014-05-21 | reverse complement strand
GATAACAATGAAAAAACTGTCAGGTAGAGTTTTTATTTACACACTCTATCTGACAGTCTCCATATGAACGCGGAACTGCACTTGACCTGTCGGATGAAGAGTTTAGGATTGAAATCTCTAATGCTTTTTATAAATGGTTAGGCGGTAAGAAACGCTGATATATCTTATCAAGGTCTGTGAGTGTTTGACGCTTACCAGACAGAGTCTGAACTCCACTGTTTTTCAGCCGCAAGCTGTGATATAATACCGTTGCCGAAATCGAAGATTTCGAACGGGTACCCGAGAACATTGCATCATGAATTTATGCGTTTAAATTGGACTGCATAAATTCATGATTAAATAACCTCACCAGTTACCCGGTAAGCGTGCTTTTCACTTTGACCGTCAGCAGGTTCATGTATAAAAAAGGCATGCTGGATTAGAGAAGGAGGAAATAAATGGCTGCACTTTACATTATTCTTGCCGTAATTGCCGTATTTATTACGATAATCCTCATCAGGACTGCCATGTTCAAACCCCCAGCGGAAAAAGCCAAAGAGCCTGAGGAAGTGAGCTTTAACGAAGGAGCGGCCGTATCCGCGTTGCAGGAGTTGGTACGCTGCCGTACCGTATCCTTCTACACTCCTCGCTGGAGGATGATGCTGAGTTTGAAAAATTTATCGACCTGCTTCCGAAGCTTTATCCGGAAGTAGCTAGTGTATGTACGCTGACCCGCCTTCCCGGCAGAGCCCTTTTATTTAAATGGGAGGGCATCGAACACAGCGAGCCTTCGAGCCTTATGGCGCATTACGACGTCGTGCCGGTAAATGAGGAAGACTGGACAAAGCCTCCATTTGACGCTGTTATCGATGAAAATGGAGTGCTGTGGGGCAGGGGATGCCTTGATACGAAGTTAACAGTCAACGGTATTTTGTACGCCGCAGACCACCTTATTTCCCAAGGGTTTAAACCAAAGCACGATATTTATTTTGCCTTCTCCGGCTGTGAGGAGATAAACGGCCCCGGGGCGCCGAATATTGTTGACTGGTTTGAACAGCAGGGCATAACGCCCGCTCTTGTGCTCGATGAAGGCGGCGCCGTCGTTGAAAACGTTTTTCCCGGGATCACCCGTCCCTGCGGCCTGATTGGAGTGCTCGGACAGCCGCCATTACGGCCGCATATCAAACCATGTGTATCGCTTCTCGGCCGCCGACCTGACCGAAGATGAGCGCGACAGCATTCACGGCAACGACGAACACGTCCGGGTTGAGGTGGCAAAACGCGCCGTGGAATTTTATATTAGACTTGTTCGCAAATGCTGACACATGCGTCCGGCTTCACCGGACGCATGGCATACATTCCCTTCGGGAAATGGAACATACCTCTAATAACCTACTCAACAAAATTCATAAGAGGTAATACTAGAGGTGGCATGTTAGCTTCAATCGTTATTAATGAAATAATTGGTCGTAGGTAGCTATATAGAACTGCCGGAGCATTTTGTTTTAACATTGTTTCAAGTTGTACAGAATCTTTTGAGAGTTCTTCGTCCCAAACAAAGCAGCCCTGATTCTCCATAACCAATTTAAACGGGATATTAGAATCATCTTCTTCAGTAAATATCTCGATACTTAATGTAACAATAGCTTCTCTCTTTTGCTCATCACTATTTTTTGATATATGAATATGACTGTTAATTTCTACCGGTATTTCTCCACTAAATAAGTACTCTTTATTAATACAAAAACGTATATTCGTAACTTGTGGTTTCCCAATCATCTGAAAGCTACTTTTTTTCAAATCAGCATCCCCCTTATATAGCAACTATTACTTTCCCGTTGTTAACTATTGATTCCTTTGATTGATTTTCTCTATAAATCAAAGAACTCCCAAAAGTTGGGGAACTACATACTCCATAAGATGCACAGGCAATTGATGCAACTTCAAAACTTACTTTATTTTTAATTCTAATATTTGAATATGGGTTTTTATCCTTCCTGATAAGCCTAAGTGCATTTTTTAAGTATTCTGCATATTTTTTAGGCGAGATTTTTCCCTCTGCTCTTTTAAGCATTTCTATAAACCAGGAAGGATCTTCATTAATTTTCCGTAATATATCATCATGAGCTCTATCTTGAATTTGATGATTTTCATATCTCGTAATAGTTGCCGCACCCCAGTTTAGTACTTCGGAAAAATCTTTTTGGCTAATACAATACTTTTCTCTTATCTTTTTTATTTCATCCGATGTGAGCAAACTTAGTTCCTTTCTATATGCATCTTTTACTGCAAGTCCATTAGCCCGAATCATTTCCTCTGTTTCTGAATACTCATCAGTATATGGGCAATATTCATATATAGAATGGAATCTTACTTTTACACCACGAAACATTTCATGTTCTTCTACTTTTACTATGTCAATAGGGTGTTCTTGCATGCAACTAAGACATAACTTTTTTTCTTTTCTAAGAACTTCCATTAATACTACCTCCTATCTCATCTATATGGAAAATCGCTATCCTTAAAAGCAACTTCAGCAAAGTGAAACGACATAACAAGAATAAAATTGCCGCCAATAGCACCTTTCATACTTAAAAGTTCCACTCTTATTTTAATATATACATCCCGATCTGAATATGTTTTCCCAAAAACACGCATTTCTGACTTTCCGGGAAACGTAGTATCTTTTACCGTTTCAATATAGTCACGATAACTCAGACCCAAAAGTTCTCTTTTTAGTACATGTATTTCGTCTTCGTCTGGAAATAACGTGTGAATTGTATACCGGTTAGTATACCGTTCGTCCCTATTCTCATCAGCATGCCTTTTTTTCTGAAACACTATACGTGTATTTCCGCTATTTAGCGCATATTTTAACTGAGCCAAATAAGTTTGAACCTCCAGTTTGCTCTCAATTCTTTTGGTATAATTCTCTTCACCCATAATAATTATATTCCCCAGTATAATACAATGTCAACACAAATGGTATCAATTGATACCATTTGTGTTGTGAAAAAATAATGCGTAGTGAAATTCTTTGTTTAGTATATTATCTCATATGGTAAATAAATCCACAATTATTTCTATATTAGTGTTTAAATATGCAAAACCATAAATTAATCTTTTCTTGTATGGACATAAAGAAACCACCCGAACCGTGTTGGTTCTCTATGCATTAATCTTGGTTGATAGATTTGCCAAAAGAGTACGAGATTAATACAATTTCGCTTATTGTACATTAATTGCATATTCATTGTAATCAAAGAACCAAGGTTAAATAGAGCCTTCATTTCCGGATCGGAACCCATATCTCCACATTTGAGTCGGCATCATATCCTTTAAAGCGTTCATCATAGAATTCCACCACATAGGACTTTCCATTAAGAAGCCTTTGTGAATAACCTTTATCATTATTTAAAAGCCATTCATCAGCTATAGCCTTACCAACGATTGCCGAGAATGTACGATGGAAATAAAACGGAGACATGTAAAACATGCCAGCCAACCGGTCTATGCTTATATTTTCGGCCAAATGACTGTCGATATATTTCAGTGCCTGGGATATCCTTTCAAAACTATGCATTTTATTTCTCCCTAACGCTTAATGGTAACTGTTATGAGTGTATTCTATCAAATAACAATAAATATTGCTTAACAATAATTGCCTTATTTCTTTCAGCCAGGTAAAGTTTTCTTACCCGATGGTTTACGATATCAATATTGCTGCCTGACATTCACAGAACAACATGCAAAAACTTAAATGAATATCAAACATTTTATTTATTTCACTTAACAAAAATATGTACTTTTTTATCGAAGAAAACCTATAATTGCTCTAAATTACAGGGTTTTAGGATAACAAAACAGCTTTGGAAAAATTATTACGGCTTTAAAAACTCATAACTATATTAGCAAGAAAGAAATTTTTTCCTTACCGATTATAAGCATATATAACCTATCTTCGCAGCAATCCAGGTTAATAAAATATTGGTAGACAATATTCTCCAAGGATTGACAGGTCCAAAAGAACCATCACAGTGAAAAATTACCGAGGGGGTTTAAAACATGAAAAAAATCATTTCTTTACTTGTGATATCTTCATTGATACTTACCGGATGTTCCCGCAAAGCCAATAACAGAAAAAAAACCGATGATAGCGGCAGTCGGCAAGACATTAAAACAGTGGAAACTGTTAAGTCCGATAATAGTGATACTGATATTGATATTGATACGGATGTTGAAATTGTGGATATACCCCTTCGGAACCAATCAGGCTTCCTGATTTAAGCTTGGGAAATGTCACATTTACTGTTGACAAAGATAAAACCGCATCCTTACAATACACTGCTGATGGCAACGAAAAAAGCATCAGCATAATAGATGATTCGGGAATAGAATGGACCATTACCATTCCTGGAAACAGCCTGATTAACGATGAAGAAATTACAATTACTCCGCTTTTTGTCCCGTAGAAGCTTATGACGGTGGTATAAAGGCATCAATAGAACATTTCAGCACCCTGTTTTACGTGCCCGACAAAGATCCGTCTGCTAAAAAGCTGGAACAAAGAGCAAAAGAAGAGTACAATGCCGCTGTTGAAGCTGCAAAGGAATTACTGAAAAGACCAATCACTGTCCCCGCGCCTCCATCCATAAGCTTTCAATGCTTGAACGATCAGCAGATCGCAAAGGCCAATGAATATGCCGAATTAGTAACCAAGGAAGAAGCAGAAATAGTACATCGTTTAATATCAGCGGACAAAAACGTATGGATTCTGTCTTCAGATCATAAGTCTGATTTTTCCTGGGCAATCAAGTTAATGGAAAGAATGAATGCTAAGATCGAAAAACTTATACAACAGTACAAGCCCGAACCAGAAAAGCTTTTGGCCGTTTACCATGCTGCTTACAAAGTTTGGAGAGCATACGACTTTTTAACCGGAGAAGCTCCTCATGTATCGTCATTTCTTGATTGGACAAAATACGCAAGGAAATATTATATGGATAAACTCACAAAAGAACACGAGTACAGGGCTTTCGGCGCAGCACTTGTGCTTGACAGGTATTGCAGAGCATTAGGAGGGTCCAGTTCTTTCTACGAGATTTTAAATGCCCTGAAATTTAAATTAACTGTTGAAACAGTCCTGGATATACCGGGTTATCTTATAACGGTGAAGGGTGAAGGCACGCTTAAGGCCATTGATACGAATGAGCAGAACGAAATCATTTACAATAGCTACGATGAAAGAGTGTTTGTTCAAGGTATTGGCACATTAGGATACAGATATGACGGCGAGGACGAGGATTTGACCATCCTGCCTGAAGAATTTCCTGTAAAAATGCAGGTGAAAAACTGGAATCCATGTGAATCGAATACTATAAACATTTTAATCGAATCCTTTGGTTCAGATGATGAGACACATGTATATGACCTTGGCGGCGAAAAGGTATCCTATAATGACCCTATAGTCAATGATTTTGCGGAAGGATTTTTTGAAAAGGAAATAACGGATGCGATATTTTTCGGCCAGGACGGCTCTTACATACCAGTGCGGATGATTGATTTTGAAGCCTACCTTAGAAACGGCCAGGCTACCGCAGCCGTAGAAACCATTGACAGGAAGCAGCCGGGAACATTTGCCAGGATACTGGTCCATTTTCAGCTTGAACATACTCCTGAGTGAGAAAACAACCTGGAAAACTGTTAAGAACGTCAGAAAGCCCTTGTAACAAGGGCTTTCTGTTGTATCAGTTTTTTTTCTAACGCTTAATAGTATACGTGTAAAAACTTATAAATGATTATCAAACATTTTATTTCACTTAACATAAATATTTACTGTCTTAAACAAAGAAAACCAATAATTGCTCAAAATTACAGGGTTTTAGGATAACAAAAGAGCTTTGACAGATTGAAAATTTATAACTATATCAGCAAAAAACTAAAAGCCTTGAAAATACAGCATTTCAAGGCTTATTTAGTGGTGGAGATGAAGGGGGTTGAACCCTCGACCTCTCGGATGCGAACCGAACGCTCTCCCACTGAGCTACATCCCCATGATTAAGATTTAAGGCATTATATAACAATGCGAAAGGTTTTTGTTTACTGCTTATACAATGGTGGGGGATATAGGATTTGAACCTACGACTTCTACTATGTGAAAGTAGCACTCTGACCGCTGAGTTAATCCCCCACTAAAGATATTATAGCTTAATTAATCAAAATATCAAATATTTTTAATCAGAAATAAGCCTATATTTTTTCGATAAGCACCGCCATCCGGGCTCTTAAGGCGGCTCCGACGGGATTCGGCAAAATACTTCCGATAAACACAGCGGCAGCGAATTAATTTAACAGTGGAATTACTTATAACCTTAAGGTAAGGTTGTCCGAATATCAGGAAACAAATTATGCAAACAACAATTAATTACACGGTGCTGGCATTCCATCAACCCGCTGTTAATTTAATTGGCATATAACGGCAATAAAATAGCATTACCTGGCCGTGATGCCAGATATTTTACATGGAAACGGCATGGAAGCTCTGTTAAAATAGAAAATAACCAAATTTCCATTTTGGAAATATGGATGGCTCGCCCGGACCACAACCGGATAAATATTTAAATAATATACCGCGAGCCTGTAAAGCGATAATCTTAATTTACGAAGGAGGAGTGCAAAATGTTTACTTTGAAGAAAGTGAAGGTGATATTGGCAGCAGCGTTTGCTGTAATGATTTTGCCTGGTACAGCGGCATTTGCGGCCCAGTACACGGTGGTTAAGGGTGACTCGCTTTATACAATAGGAAAACTGTTTAACACGACAAGCAGTTCCATTATGAAAGATAATAACCTGTCGGGCACGTTGATTTATCCCGGGCAGAAACTGACCGTACCGGCAGCCGAGCATACCGTTGCGAGCGGTAACACGCTGTACCTTATAGCGAAAAGGTACGGGATAACGCTTGATTCTTTAAGAAAAGCGAATAACAAATGGGATGACATAATTTACCCGGGACAAAAATTACTGGTACCTGCGGCAAAGCAGGGCAGCGTTACCTTATCGGCCAAACCTGCAGTACAGTATACCGCAAGCGACCATGACCTCCTGTCAAGGCTGATTACGGCGGAGGCCGAAAGCGAGCCTTACAACGCAAAAGTTGCGGTGGGAGCGGTCGTATTGAACAGGGTAAGGGACTCGCGTTTTCCGAACACTATAAAGGATGTAATATACGAAAAATCAAACGGGTATTACCAGTTTACACCCGTTGAGAACGGATGGATATATAAGCCTGCGTCAGAAAGCGCGAAACAGGCCGCATATGATGCCCTGAACGGCAAAGATCCGTCAAACGGAGCGCTGTTCTACTTTGACGACAGTGCGACAAACAAGTGGCTGTGGTCAAAACCTCTTGCAGCAAGAATAGGAAGAATGGTTTTCGTATACTAAATGATTCGAAACACCGAATTAGGATCCGCGGAAAAAACCTGCCTATAGAACTATTGTGCAATAACGTCCAAGGAGCTTCATTTGCAAGAGCTGTACAGTTCAGTTCGGCCTGTATATCTCTAAAGCTTCATTCCGCTATAGTCTCCGTTATTGTACAATAGTTCTTTTACGTTTAAGCAGCGTCCTACGAATTTATGCCAACTTAAACCCAGCGGGTGGTTAGCGGGCCGAGTCACTGCTGCCGCGTTCCGGTCGGTACGCAGCCCTGGCCCGGGTGCTTTCGGTGAACATTAACCGAATCTGTTTTCCGGCTAAAAATATGGAGAAATACTTGCCTATTATACCGAATATTGAATATACTAACTTATAGAGCGGTTATCTTTCTGGCCTGCGGCTGTGGCGGCATTGGGCAGGGAAGCCGGAAACCTGGCAAGGAGACGGAAATGAAGGTTATTGTTCTTACAGGCGGGGGCACGTCAGGGCATGTTACCCCGAATATTGCATTGATTCCAAAACTTAAGGCCAAAGGCTATGAAATACATTACATAGGTTCAAAAAACGGCATTGAAAAACAACTGGCGGAAAAACAGGGACTGCCTTATCACGGTATAAGCGCGGGAAAGTTTAGAAGGTACGCCGATGTTAAGAATATTACGGATTTGTTCAGGATAGCGGGAGGCTTTTTTCAATCACTTTCAATTCTTAAAAAAGTAAAGCCCGATATTGTTTTCAGCAAGGGAGGTTTTGTTTCCTGCCCTGTGGTCTGGGCTTCATGGGTACTGCGAATTCCCGCGGTTATCCATGAATCGGATATAACCCCGGGGCTTACTAACAAATTGACGATGCCGTTTGCCCGGAAAGTTTGCTATACGTTTCCCGAATCAAAAAAATATTTCCCTGATGAAAAAGCCTGTCACACAGGTTTACCCGTCAGGGAAGAAATGAATACGGGCAGTCGGCTTAACGGCTTAAAACTGTGCGGCTTTACAGGCGGAAAGCCGGTACTCGTTGTTATTGGAGGAAGCCAGGGTTCCGAATTTATCAACACGGTCGTCCGGGACGCGCTTGAAGAACTGCTTAAAACATTTCAAATTTGCCATATATGCGGAAAAGGGAATATGAACCGAGAATATGACGGGTTAAGCGGATATAAGCAGTTTGAATATATCGACAAGGAGCTGCCCGACATATTCGCTTGTGCTGATTTATTTATTTCGAGGGCCGGCGCAACGGTTCTGCATGAAATTTTAACCGTTAAAAAACCCGCGCTTCTTATACCTCTGTCGAAAAGCGCGAGCAGGGGGGATCAGATCCTTAACGCGCAGTCTTTCTGCAGCCAGGGCTTTAGCGATATGCTGATGGAAGAAAATGTTACGAAAGAAACGCTCGTATCAAAGGTTAGAGAATTGTATGTGAGCAGAAACAATTACATAAAGTCAATGAAAAAAAGCTTTAGCGGCAATGCTGTGGAAAATGTCATATCGATAATAGATGAAATCGCGGGGGAACGGGACAATTCAAAATAAGGCATTGCAATTCTTACAATAAATCCATATAATGGAATCAACAAAACCGCCGCAATGCGTCGAAAATTACGCATTATACTGTACGAAGGTTATTGAAAGCGTCTCAAAGTTACTGTATTATGGCGGCTGTATTAAACGCCGGGCCGGTTAAAGGGAAAGCTATGAAGGTTAATTTTTTTGAAAGAAAAATGAAAATCCGAAGAGCGTATATTGTCGTTGCCGTTTTGATACTGCTTATTGTTCTCGTTTTGTGGGGATGGTATCTTAAAACCAATAAAATAGATGTTTTTGTTGTTTCCGGCGGCAGTGAAAATAATCAAACGCAAACCGCCGAAAATGAGCCGGCAGGCGGATCGGGTTCCACGGTTCCGGATACGGCTGAAGCCGTGAGTAAAATAAACATCAACACGGCGGATGCAGAAAGCCTGATGTCTCTTAAAGGCATCGGAGCTGTAAAAGCTGATGCCATTATTGAATACCGGCGGCAGAACGGCCCGTTCAAAAGCATAGAAGAGATAATGAATGTCAAAGGCATCAAGAAAGCAACATTTGAAAAAATAAAAGACAGCATTACCGTTGAGTAAATCCTGAAATCGATACTTATAATTATAGTATTAACAGCAGTCCGCGTATTCGTACCGGAACGTAATCTGGCGATACAGGGTATTGTCGCCGCATTCAGGCAGGTGCGCGGAAATACCGTAAAATGCGTTAATTTACAGTAACCGCTTTTACATTTATGAAAAAACAATTATAATATAGATTAAATAATAATAAGGGAATGTTTAAGTTGCAGCGTTGAAAGACTGCGGTTTTATTGTATAATTGTTATATTATGCAAACTTTTGTTATCTGAGGAGATGTAATATATGATTAATGTTACTTTAAAAGACGGAAGCGTAAGAGAGTTTGAAAAGGGAATTACTGTTTTGGAAGCCGCGAAGAATATCAGCGGCGCTCTTGCAAGGGAAGCCGTTGCCGCCGAAGTTAACGGGAAAATGGTTGATTTAGGGCATCAACTTGATGACGACTGCGAACTGAATATTATTACATTTGACGATAAAGAGGGGAAAGCGGTTTACTGGCATACAACATCTCATATTATGGCCCAGGCCGTAAAAAGGCTTTTCCCGGGAACAAAGCTTGCGATAGGCCCCGCGATAGAAAACGGGTTCTATTATGACTTTGATGTTCAGACGCCTTTTACTCTTGAAGATCTCGATAAAATAGAAAATGAAATGCAAAAAATAATAAAAGAGGATTTGCCGATTGAAAGGTTCGTGTTAAGCCGCAGCGAAGCATTGAAAATGGAGCAGGAGAACGGCGAAATATATAAAACCGAATTGATTGGAGAGCTTCCCGACGATGCCGAAATATCGTTTTACAGGCAGGGAGAATTTACCGACCTTTGCGCAGGACCGCATCTTCCGGGCACCGGCAGGGTAAAAGCTGTGAAGCTGCTTAATCTTGCGGGCGCATACTGGCGCGGTGATGAGAAAAACAAAATGCTGCAAAGGATTTACGGTGTAAGTTTCCCGAAAAGAAGCATGCTTGACGAGCATCTCCGCCAATTGGAAGAGGCGAAAAAGAGGGATCATAACAAGATAGGACGGGAACTTGAATTGTTTATGACATCGGAACCGGTTGGACAGGGTCTCCCGCTTCTTATGCCGAAAGGCGCGAAAGTGATTCAGATTCTGCAGAGGTTTGTGGAGGACGAGGAAGAACGGAGGGGTTATGTTATAACAAAGACCCCGTATATGGCCAAAAGCGATTTGTATAAAATATCGGGGCATTGGCAGCATTACAAGGACGGCATGTTTATAATAGGGGATGAAGAAAAGGATGATGAAGTACTGGCTTTGCGTCCTATGACATGCCCGTTCCAGTTTATGATTTACAATTCAAAACTTCACAGCTACAGGGATCTACCGATAAGGATGGCTGAGACATCCACCCTGTTCAGGAACGAAGCTTCGGGTGAAATGCATGGCCTTATACGCGTACGCCAGTTTACTATTTCCGAGGGACACCTGATTGTTACGCCGGAGCAGCTTGAAGAAGAGTTCATGGGAGTTCTCGATTTGATTAACTATATAATGGACACGCTCGGCATAAAGGAGGATATATCGTACAGGTTCTCAAAATGGGATCCGGACAACAAGGAAAAGTATATTGACAATCCTGAAGCCTGGGAAGATACACAGGCTAAAATGAAGAACATTTTGGACAAGGTAGGCATTCCGTACCAGGAAGCGGATGGGGAAGCAGCTTTTTACGGCCCGAAACTTGATATCCAGTTTAAAAATGTCCACGGCAAGGAAGATACGATTATAACCGTACAGATAGACTTCAACTCGCCGGAGTGTTTTGATATGACGTATATCGATAAGAACAATGAAAAGAAACGGCCATATGTTATCCACCGTACCTCGATTGGCTGCTATGAAAGAACCCTCGCGATGCTTATAGAAAAATATGCCGGCGCGTTCCCTACATGGCTTGCGCCCGTCCAGGTAAAAGTGCTGCCGATTGGTGAAAAGCAAATAGAATATTCGAAACAAATTGCCGATAAACTTTTCAAACTCGGAGTTAGGGTTGAAGTTGATGAGCGCAACGAGAAGATTGGTTACAAGATCCGCGAGGCTCAGCTTGCTAAGATCCCGTACATGCTTGTTATCGGCGACAGGGAGATGCAGAACGTTCAGGTAGCGGTCCGTTCAAGAAAAGAAGGCGATCTCGGGGTTATGGATACCAATGATTTTATAAATAAATTAACAACGGAAATCAATACACGGGCAAGATAGGGTAACAAAAAAGCAGGAGCGGTTAAAACCTCCTGCTTTTTATTTTTACAGGAACGAGCGCTGAATCTGCTCGTATATTTCTTCCGGCGTCATCCCGGTTGCGTCAATAACCGGCGCGCCTGTCGCAGTGTCCTGCATTCCTAAAAAATCATTGTTCATACCTGTAACAACGACCGCGTCATAATCTTCTTCCTGTGATTTCGAAAAAGCGTCAAAATCAACCATTTCAACATCATATCCATGGTTGGCGAGATACTCCTGTACAGGAGTCAGTCCTTTCTGAACGGCTATTTTCTTCATTTTTGTCCCTCCGTAAAAGTTTATTGTTGTATAATTGAAAACACCCAATTAAGTCCGCATGTCGGCGTTACCGCAAGTCAAACATTAATAACGGGTATTACTTAATATACGAAGTTTAGCGGATACTATACATTTTAAACAGCCGTTCTTCCATTATTTCAAACTGCCTGCATACCGGCACGCAGTTCATCTGCCGTATTTTTATCGCGCAGGACCGAAACGATGGCCAGGGCAAAATCCAAAGCGGTTCCTGGTCCTTTCGAAGTGATGAAGTTATCGGATATAACCACTTTTTCATTCTTGATTATTGCGCCGATAAGCTCTTTTTCGAAACCGGGGTAGCAAATGGCTTCTTTTCCTTTCAGGTAGCCCCTTTTACCGAGGATAAACGGCGCGGCGCAGATAGCGGCCATCCATTTTTTTTGTGATACCCTGCTTTCAATTGCTTTTTCAAGCGCGGCGCTTTTATCGAGGTTAGTGGACCCTGGCATGCCTCCGGGCAGAACAACCATATCGGCACCTTCCAGATCAGCTTCTGAAATTAACAAATCGGCTATCACAGGTATATTATGCGCGCCCGTAACTGTCCTTTCCGCACCGATTGAAACGGTATATGTTTTAATGTCTACTCTTCGCAGGACATCAACAACGGTTAAAGCTTCAATTTCCTCAAAACCGTCCGCAAGCATTACATAAACCATATTACTATACCTCCGTTTCCTGTTTATTCAAGGTTTTCCGTTAAGCGGCAAAAAGTCTGAACATGCATCGTTATACGAATGAATAGCAGTGATCTTTCCCAGTATAAATGTTTCTACAAATAAGATACTATATGCGGTTCATTCGGGCAAGGGCTGTGAATTGATTTACCATGTTTTATACGGGCGGTTTACCAGGTTAACGTTCAGGTATCTATAATCATGGGTTATTTCCTCGCCGATAAAACCGGGTTTCGGAAACTGTTCCTCTTCATTTTGCAGTTCTATTTCGGCAATAACCAACCCTTCGTTATCATCGAGGAATTCGTCAATTTCCCACGTGTAACCTTTATAATCTATAGTGTACCTGTATTTCCTGATAATTGGCTTTTTGCATAAATGAAGAATTTCATTCGCGTCTTCATATGGGATCTCGTATTCGTATTCCAGGCGTGAAATTCCGTCATATACGCTTTTTATTGACAAAAACGCCCTGTTTCCGATGGTACGGACCCGGATCGCGGTTTTCGGGTCCGTCGACAGGTAACCCTGCCGGTACAGGACACCGGTTGATTTTTCCTTAAAGGACATGTTTTTTACCAAAAACCTTCTTTCTATTTCTTTCGCCATAACTTTCACCCTGCCTGTATTACGGTTATTACCGCTTTGCGCTGAATTATTGCATGACAGTCCAAAAAGCGGCACCTTTAAGGTACAATTCCGTTAAAATATTGTGTGTCCATACGGTAATAAAGGAATCACATTAAATGTCGGTCTGAATATATTATTCGGCATGTTAAGGCAATTATAAAAGCACTGTGGTTGCTAAAACCTTAATTTTATGTTTTCAGGCCACTTTCTCAATTGCCCGGATTACTGTATAATAGTAGGAAAAGACAAATGATGCGGAGGTATTGTTATGGGAAACAGAGTTTTCGGAAAAACGCCCGAAGGCGGCACGGTAAGTCTTTACACGATTCGGAACAAAAACGGAATAAAGGCTGAAGTCATAAACTATGGAGGCATTGTTGTTTCATTATACATACCCGATAAAAACGGGAAAGCGGATGATATTGTTCTCGGGTTCGATGATTTTGAAAGCTATCTGACTAAAAGCCCGTTTTTCGGGGCAATTATCGGAAGGCACGCGAACAGGATTGAAGGCGCCTCTTTTGAACTTAACGGCAAAAAATACACGCTTTTGCAGAATGACGGCAGAAACCACCTTCACGGCGGTGCAAAAGGATTTGACAAGGTACTGTGGGAAGTAGTCGACTGCAGTGAGTCTTCGATAAAACTTTTTTACAGGAGCAAAGACGGTGAGGAAGGCTATCCCGGGAATCTCGACGTAACGGTAACCTATACCCTTACCGATGACAATGAATGGGTTATTAACTATAACGCTGTTTCCGACGCGGATACGATAATAAATCTTACGAACCATACATATTTCAATCTTGCCGGCCACGACAGCGGAAGCATTATGGACCACTGGCTGAAAATCAATGCCGACAAGTACACGGTTAATAATGAAGAGTGCATACCTACCGGGGAAATTAAAGATGTAACCGGGACTGTAATGGATTTCCGGCAGGGAAAACGGATAAAGCCGGAACTCGGGCCGGGGGATGATACCCTGTTGTTCAAAGGCGGATACGATCATAATTTTGTATTAAATAAAAAAAGCAGTGACCTGGAATGGATTGCCGAATTGTACGATCCGAAAAGCGGCCGGAAGATGGATGTTTATACGACAAAACCCGGCGTCCAGTTATATACGACGAATAACCTGGAAGGTCCGATAACCGGCAAAGGCGGAGCGCAGTACGATAAATGGGGAGGGGTTTGCCTTGAGACTCACTTTTTCCCCAACGCAATGAAACACAAACACTTCCCTTCACCTGTTTTGAAGGCCGGGGAGCAATATAACCATACAACGATCTATAAGTTCGGCTGCAGGTAGTTAAATATTCCTGGTCCGCAATGGATTAGCCGCATACCGGAAAAATGCAATGACAAAGGGGTCAATGAGACCCCTTTTTTGATGTTCCCGGTTAACTGCATTATGGTATGCCTGTCTTTTAAACGATTTGGTTTACCAAAGCCTCTTATACATCCTGTACAGCAGAACGGCGGCTTCACCTCTTGGCATCAATCATAAAAGATTTGTTCTATGCAGTAGAATTTTAAGCGGGATTATTATATAATAATTTTTCATAACAGGGTTCACCCTGTGATTTGCTTACCGGGATCAAGTGGTTTTTCATTAAAATAAATTTGGCGGAAGGTTTGTTTTATGATTGGTGTAATAGACTATAAAGCCGGAAATGCGCCGAGTGTTTTGAACGCATTGCACAGGTTGGATATCGCGCGGTTGGATAGAAATTACTCGGTAAAAGAGATTAAGGATAAGCTTGCGGAATGCAATATTGCCGTCAGGCCGTGGATCGAAAATTATAATGTTTGAAGTAGCGGCAAAAGACATGATTTTTGCTTATGGATGCGGACCGGATGTATCAGCGGCCTCCGACCCTTATTGCACAAATGGACCGGTTATGTTAAAATAACGGCGGCAACTAAAGAACAGAACTGAACTAAAATACCACGAAGGTATTCGCTTCTCCCGAAGGAGGCAATATTTTCGTGGCTTTATTTTTTTTGGAGGGGGATTTATGAGAAGAAAAACAACAAAAAAAATGATACTTACAGCTTTATTTATTGCGCTCGGGCTCGTGCTCCCGTTTTTGACGGGGCAGGTTCCTCAAATCGGTTCAATGTTGCTGCCGATGCATATTCCTGTTCTGTTATGCGGGTTTGTATGCGGGGCACCTTTTGGCCTAGCCGCAGGCTTCATTACTCCGCTGTTAAGAAGCCTGGTATTCGGAATGCCGCAGATGATGCCAACGGCCGTGGCAATGGCTTTTGAGCTCGCGGCGTATGGTTTTGTTTCCGGTTTATTGTACAGGCTTTTTCAGAAAAGAAAGATATTTGTTTATGCAAGCTTGATTATATCGATGATCTGTGGAAGAATTGTATGGGGGATTGTAAGCTACTTCCTGTACGGCCTCAGCGGCACCGCGTTCACATGGCGGATTTTTGCCGCGGGAGCCTTTATAAACGCCGTTCCCGGCATTATACTGCAAATAGTTATCATTCCTCTCATTGTTTTTGCGCTGGAAAAGGGTAACCTGATCGAAAGCGAGTAGCAGGCAGTTATGAAAGATATACTTCTTGAGCATTACAGGCGGTACCCGCGGATGGGTATCCGCGATATGGTTAAGCTGATATACCAGGGTGAATTCGCCGGAGGTCATTTAATAGAAAGCGAAGAAGACAGCTTGCGGCGCCTCGAGGATGAAATCGAACAGGTCGGCAAATCCGGTCATTCGGCGCCGGAAAACGCCGATCTGTTCGAAAACATAGGCAGCGGGTTATGCCGGCTTAATCTTCACGGGTTATGCGAGACCGGCATAAGCGTCGAAACGGTGAACAAATTTTTTGTCAATACGGCAAACTCGGTATCAGGAAGCATTGACCGGTATGAAGAAAAACTCGGTGTTTTAAGGCAGTGCTGCAAGGACCGCGAGCTTCCATATCCCATTGACGAACTTGATAAGTTCATTGATGAGTACAGGAAAAGCGGGTACCCCGCCATCGGGCACAGTGAAGACTACCGTACGGAATACTCGCCGTCATACCGCATTGTCAGCGAACAGTATTGCAGGTTTTTCAGCGCGTTTTCGGCGATTGATTCATTAATGCGCACGCGCGGAAGCGTCAATGTCGCGATTGACGGCGGCAGCGGCTCCGGGAAGAGCACATTTGCGTCATTGATCGCCGGTGTTTATGACTGCAACGTTTTTCATATCGATCATTTTTTTCTGACGCCTGCTATGCGCACGCCGGAACGTTTAAACGAAACGGGCGGGAACTTCGATTATGAAAGATTCAATGAAGAGGTTATAAACGGGATAATGTCCGGGCGCCCGTTCTCGTACCGCGTTTATAACTGTTCGAAAATGGCTTTTGACCGCGTAATTGAAGCAGCGCCGAAAAAGCTTAATATAATAGAAGGCTGCTACAGCATGCATCCGACGCTGGCAGAATATTACGACCTGAAAATATTCCTGTATACCTCGTCAACGGAACAACGCCGCAGGATCCTCGAAAGAAGCGGAAAAGAACTGTATGAAAGGTTTGTATCGGAATGGATACCGATGGAAAACCGGTATTTCAGCGAAATGAAAATACGCGAAAGAAGCGATCTCGTATTCGAAACGTGACAAATCAAGCAATTTCGACGCCGGCTTCCACGGCTTTCTTCAGGATAGGGTCCGGCAGCTTCTTCTCGCATATAAGAACGTCAAGATCGGGTATATCAGCAAACGTAAACGCGAGAACCTTGTTGAACTTGCTCGAGTCCGCCATCATAATAACCTTTTTTGCCTTTTTTATAACGGCCTTTTTAAGCTCACACTCAAAATAGTTTGAAACGGTAAACCCGTTTTCAGGGGTATATCCCGATGCCGCCATAAACGCTATGTCTATATTTATAAAATCAAGCATCGACATTGAAGTGGGTCCCGAAACGGAAAGGCTGTTATGGTTAAGCTGGCCGCCTGTCAGGTATATTGTTACTTTCGGCCTTTTTGTAAGCTCCGTTGCGATATTTATTCCGCTTGTCAGGATTGATAAAGGTTTGTCCGGAATATTCCTCGCAAGGCACATTATCGTGCTTCCCGCATCAAGATAAAGCGAGCGTCCGCTGTCAAGGTATTTCATCGCTTTTTCCGCTATATTCATTTTTGCTTCCGTATTTTCCGCGGCCCTGAGCGAGTAAGCGTCTTCCTCCCCGTGTATCGTCGACAGCTTTTTCAGGCTGACCGCTCCCCCGTGGGTTCTTATAAGAAAGCCCCTGTTTTCAAGTGTTGACAAGTCACGGCGCAGGGTCATCAGCGAAACCTGCGGGAAAATATTTTTTAAATCCGAAAGATGGATTTCACCCCTGTCATTCAGCAAATCAAGTATCCGTTCCTGTCTTTCGTTGTTCAAATTACTTCCAACTCCTACTCTTTCCCTGCTTATTAATTGATTTTCTTCCCTGTTTATCATAACCTATTTGAAAAAAAAGTACAATAGTTTTTTAAAAATATGTTTGAAATTATCAAACTATATGTTAAAATTAAACATAGAATTAATTAAATTAACATTTTGCCTCGTAGGGGAATTTTAATTATACTGGAAGTATTCCAGGTCAAGTTTGTATTATTGGGCTGGCAGAACAGAATGAACATTCCGGAGGAATTGATATGAAAACTATAGCGGTCAGGCTGTACGGGAAAAATGATTTAAGGCTCGAGGAATTTGAGCTTCCCCCGGTAAAAAATGACGAAATCCTTGCCAGGATAGTTACTGACAGCATTTGCATGTCGACATACAAGGCAGTGATACAGGGTAAAACACACAGAAGGGTGCCTGACGATGTGGATAAAAACCCGGTTATCATCGGTCATGAATTCTGCGGTGAAATTATCGAGGTCGGATCAGCACTGCGGGATAAATACCATCCGGGAATGAAATTTACTGTACAGACGGCTTTAAATCGCAAGGACGATCCGAATGCCGCTCCGGGGTATTCTTACAGGTATATCGGCGGCAGTGCCACGCATGTCATTATTCCCAGGGAAGTAATGGAACTGGGATGTCTCCTGGAGTATAAGGGCGATGCGTATTTTTACGGTTCGCTTGCCGAGCCCATGTCATGTATTATAGGAGCGTTTCATGCCGTTTATCATACCGAGGCGGGAAAGTATGTCCACGAAATGGGCATAAAACCCGGCGGCAACATGGCTATTCTTGCGGGTGTCGGACCAATGGGGCTTGGCGCGATCGATTACGCGATACATGCCGAAAGAAAGCCTTCCCGCCTGGTTGTAACAGACATTGATAAAGCGCGGCTTAAAAGGGCGTCCAGGCTTTACACCGCCGAAGAAGCGAAAAAGAACGGAATAGAGCTTGTTTACGTGGATGCCTCCGCGGTAGAAGACCCTGTTGGCGCATTGTTAAACATTACGGGCGGAGAAGGATATGACGACGTGTTTGTGTTCGCTCCCGTAAAAAGCGTTATAGAGCAGGGTGACAAAATACTTCGAAAGGACGGCTGCCTGAACTTTTTCGCCGGTCCTGTCGATCCTGCGTTTACCGCGGGGGTAAACTTTTATAATGTTCACTATAATTTAACGCATATCATGGGAACGACCGGCGGCAATACCGACGATATGGCTGAAGCGCTGGAAATGATGGCTGACGGCAGAATTAATCCCTCTTCAATGATAACGCATATAGGCGGTTTGGACAGTGTTATTGAAACAATTATGAACTTGCCTGAAATACCGGGCGGAAAAAAACTGATTTATAACAATATTTCAATGGAATTAACGGCTCTTGATGAACTTAGGGAGAAAGCCGATCAAAATCCGTTGTTTTTGCGCCTTGCAGAAATAGTCGAGGCAAATAACGGCTTGTGGTGCGGTGAAGCGGAAAAATATCTCCTTGAAAACGCGAAACCTATTGCGTTATAAATGGGCATCGGGAATTAAGTATTGATTCTTTTGACACAAGGAAAGTTTTATATAAATCAGCCGTTTTAACGAAAGTGAGGTAATTTCAGTGGCAGTACCTGTTAAAATGCCCAGGCAGGGCCAATCGGTGGAAAGCTGTATAATATCCGAGTGGTTTGTGAAAAAAGGCGACAAGATTAAGAAAGGCGATCTGCTGTTTTCTTACGAGACCGATAAGGCCGCATTTGAAGAAGAATCACCGGCGGAAGGCACTATCCTTGATATATTTTTCAAAGAAGGGGATGATGTCCCCGTTTTAACGAATGTCTGCGTGATAGGGGAAGAAGGCGAGGACATCTCCCCATTTATTCCTGCCGGTGCCAGTCGGGAACCACAGGCAGACGGGCATTCTGAAGGCATCGAACGGGAAGCCGGTGCAGCCGGAATGGTTTCAGATGCCGGCCGGAAGAGCGGCATGGACGGAAAAGCCGCAACACGGGAAACAGCGGATGAAGGATTCATAACAATAGAACAACAGCCATCTCCAGGTGACGTTTTTATTTCGCCGCGAGCAAAAAATCTGGCTGAAAAAACGGGCGCAGATATTCGTTTTGCCGTGCCTACAGGCCCGGGGGGCAGGATAATTGAAAGAGATATCCGAAAGCTTCAGGAAGAAAACCGGCTTATGACGCATGCGGCTAAAGAGAGACACATCGATATTGAAGCGGTTGAAGGAACAGGATTGGGAGGAAGGATCGCCACGTGGGACCGAAACGCGCGAGCGTACTCTTCTGATACGCGTGAGGATAAGTACAGCATCGAAGAACCCGGTTACGAAGACATTAAGCTGACAAATATAAGGAAAGTAATCGGCCGGACTATGCATGAATCGCTGTCGGGTATGGCACAATTAACACTGAACACGTCATTCGACGCGACGGATATATTAAATTTGCGCAGGCAGCTTAAGGCCAATGGCGAAAAGATGGGGCTTTCGAATATAACGCTGAACGATATTATCGTATATGCCGCAAGCCGTGTGCTCATTTCGCATAAGGATCTTAACGCGCATTTTCTTGGGGATGCTATACGCAGGTTTTCGTCCGTTAATATGGGGGTCGCGATAGATACCGAACGCGGGCTCATGGTGCCTACTATATTCAACTGCAGCAGTAAATCGCTTAACGATATATCAGTTGAAACGAAAAAGCTGGCGGAAGAATGCAGAAAGGGTACGATAAACCCGGATAAGCTTAAAGGCGGCACATTTACGGTAACAAATCTTGGGGCTTTGGGAATAGAATCGTTTACGCCGGTGATAAATCCTCCTCAGACGGCAATTCTCGGCGTTAATACGATACAAACAAAAATACGTGAAAACAACGGCGTTATCGAGCCTTACAGTTCAATAAATCTTTCGCTGACATTTGACCACAGGGCTGTTGACGGAGCCCCGGCCGCAAGATTTTTAAAGGATTTGAAAGAATACCTTGAGAATTTCACAATGCATTTGGCATTAGACAGGAGCTGATTACCATGACGTATGATTTGATTGTTATCGGAGGCGGGCCGGGCGGATATACGGCGGCGGAACGAGCGGGCGGAGCCGGGCTGTTCGTATTACTGGCCGAAAAGCGTGCTCTCGGCGGGGTATGCCTGAATGAAGGGTGCATTCCTTCGAAAACATTCTTGAATTCCGCGAAGATAGCTGACCATGCAAAAAACGGGAATGCTTACGGTGTTATTGCCCAGGGAGTGAAACTTGACCATCCTGCCGTGGTTAAAAGAAAAAACCGCGTAGTCAAAAAGCTTGTTGCCGGTCTCGATATGAAAATGAAAAAAAACAACGTAACGGTGGTTAACGGCGAGGCGGTTATATCAGGCCGGACAGAAGAAGGATTCCGGGTTAATATTAATGGCTCGGCATACACCGGGAAAAGGCTGCTGATAGCGACCGGCTCCGTTCCTGTAATTCCGCCCATACCCGGTCTTGACGAAAGCTATGAAAAAGGAATTGCAGTTACAAACCGTGAAATTCTCGATATTGAAACGACGCCTGAAAACCTTGTGATTATCGGTGGAGGAATTATCGGGCTCGAAATGGCCTCTTATTTCAATTCTGCAGGCAGCCGGGTCACTGTCGTTGAGATGCTCGACCATATAGCCGGACCGACAGACAGGGAAATTTCAGGCATCCTTTTAAACAACTATAAGAAAAAAGGAATCGACTTCAGGCTTTCAGCAAAAGTTATTGAAATTAAAGGCAATGAGGTTATTTTTGAATCGTCGGATGGCATACAGCGTGTTACGGGCGACAAAATTCTTGTGAGTGTTGGAAGAAAACCCGATACAAAAGGACTCGGCCTTGAAACCATCGGCGTAGAAACCGACGGCAGAAGAATAATAACCGATGAATTCCTGCGGACAAACATACCCGAAGTATACGCGGCGGGTGATGTGAACGGTATTTCGATGCTCGCCCATACCGCATACCGCGAAGCCGAGGCAGTGGTTAATAATATTCTCGGAAAACGCGATCGCATGAGGTATTTTGCTATTCCGTCAGTGATATATACAAACCCGGAAGTCGCTTCTGTGGGAGAAACCGCCGAGAGTGCACAGGAAAAAGGGCTCGATGTTGAGATTATTAAGCTTCCCCTGTCGTACAGCGGAAGGTATGTGGCCGAAACCGACCGCGGCGACGGAATAGTGAAAGTGCTTGTAGATAAGCAATACCGCACAATCCTCGGTCTGCACATTATAGGAAACTATGCTTCCGAGATTATATACGGAGCGGCCGTAATGATGGAAACCGAAATGAGGGTAGACGACATCCGCGAGATTGTCTTCCCGCATCCCACGGTGGGCGAGGTAATAAGGGAAGCGATGTTTGAAGCATAAACCCGGTAAGAGCTTTGCCGCACGAGGAAACGAAACACCCGAAGCAGGACCCGCGGGAATAATGTTCATACACTGCTCATTGAACTATTGTACAATAACGTCAACAAGGAGCTTCATTTGCAAGAGCTATACAGTTCAGTATCTCTACTGCTACATTCCGCTATAGTTTCCGTTATTGTACAATAGTTCTTCAGAACAAGCTTTAACGCAGCGGGTGGTTAATGGGTCGAGGCATTGCTGCCGCGTTCCGGTGGGTACGCGGCTCTGATTCGGGTGCTTTCGGTGACGACGGTAATGAAATATAAAACGAGACGGAGGAGAAGACTATGCCTAAAAGTCAGTTTATAGACCCTGCAAGCGTGAGACAGAAAGGGAAAATCACATTCCGGGTTATCCCGGTAAATGCGTATGACAAAACAATTGAAGAGGAGAAAAAGAATTACTCGAATGAAGATCTCCTCAGGATTTTCCGGGACATGTCAATCATACGCGAATTTGAAACAATGCTTAACCTTATAAAAACAACGGGCGAGTATAACGGTGTCAAATACAACCACCCGGGGCCGGCACACCTGTCGATAGGACAGGAGTCTGCGGCAGTGGGACAAGCGTATCTGCTCGATGAAAACGACTATATTTTCGGTTCACACAGAAGCCACGGTGAGATACTCGCTAAGGGACTTTCCGCTATTAAAAAAATACCTGAGGATGATCTTTACAAAATCATGAAGGATTTCAGAGACGGAAAGATTCTTAAGATAGTCGAGGAAAAAAGAAAAGGAGGCGGCGTTAAGGAACTTGCTGTCGATTTCCTGCTTTACGGAGCCCTTGCCGAAATATTCGCGCGGGAAACCGGGTTTCAGGCCGGCCTTGGAGGATCAATGCATGCCTTTTTCACGCCGTTCGGCATATATCCGAACAATGCGATTGTCGGAGGCTCGGCGGATATTGCCGTCGGTGCCGCGCTGTATAAAAAAGTGAACAGAAAAAAGGGGATTGTCATCGCGAATATTGGTGACGGCGCAATGGGCTGCGGTCCCGTCTGGGAAGCCATTTGCCTCGCGGCGATGGACCAGTATAAAAAGCTGTGGGAAGGTGAATACAAAGGCGGCTTGCCGTTGATATTCAACTTCTTTAACAATCATTACGGTATGGGAGGCCAAACCTGCGGCGAAACAATGGGTTATGAAATGCTCGCGCGTGTGGGCGCAGGAGTTAATCCCGAGCAGATGCATGCCGAAAGGATAGACGGGTTTAACCCTCTGGCTGTGATTGACGCAATCAGAAGAAAGAAAAAAATCCTTGAGGAAAAAGAAGGCCCGGTACTGCTTGACACGATTACATACCGCTATTCCGGGCATTCACCGTCCGACGCGTCAAGCTACAGGACAAAGGAAGAAATCGATGCGTGGATGATGGTAGATCCCCTTATTACATACAGGAAACAGCTTGTAACCGCAGGTATCGGAACCGATGATACGTTTGAGCGGATACTTTCTGAAACGCGTGAACTGATACTTAAAACAGTTAGGCTTGTAACCGATGATTCCGTTTCTCCGAGAATGGATCTGTATAAAAATCCCGATGCTATCGGAAACCTGATGTTTTCAAACGAAAGACAGGAGAAAATGGAGGACAGGGAAGTTGATGTTCTGATACCTAAAGAAGAAAACCCGCAGTGGATAAGGGTTCGGAAAAAAGAGCGTTTCGGTTATGACAGCAGCGGAAACGTTGTGTCGAAAAACAGGGTATTCCAGCTGCGCGACGCTATATTTGAAGCGATGATTGATAAGTTCTATACCGATCCGACCATGATTGCGTACGGTGAGGAAAACCGCGACTGGGGAGGGGCGTTTGCGGTATACCGCGGCCTGACTGAGTCGCTTCCTTATCACAGGCTTTTTAATACTCCCATTTCGGAAGGGGCAATCGTCGGTTCGGCGGTAGGATATGGCCTTTGCGGAGGCCGCGCAGTTGTGGAATTAATGTACAGCGATTTTCTCGGCCGCGCGGGAGATGAAGTGTTTAACCAGTTGTCCAAATGGCAGGCGATGAGTGCGGGACAGTTGAAAATGCCCGTTGTGGTACGCATCTCCGTCGGTTCTAAATACGGCGCGCAGCATTCCCAGGACTGGACTTCAATTATAGCGCATATACCCGGGTTGAAATGTGTTTTCCCGGCAACGCCGTACGACGCGAAAGGGTTGATGAACAGCGCGCTTATGGGCACCGATCCCGTTGTGTTTTTTGAAAGCCAGAGGATATATGATATAGGGGAACTGTTCCACGAAGGAGGGGTTCCCGAAGGGTACTACGAGATACCAATCGGCGAGCCTGATATAAAAAAGGAAGGCAGCGACATTACGATTCTTTCAATAGGCGCTACGCTTTACAGGGCGGTTGAAGCGGCGAAAATACTTGACGGGAAATACGGGCTGTCGGTGGAAATCATCGACGCGAGAAGCCTTGTCCCGTTTAATTATGAGAAGGTAATAGAATCGGTAAAGAAAACAGGGCGGATACTGCTGGTAAGCGACGCGTGCGAAAGAGGTTCGTATCTTAAAAACATGGCGCACGCAATTACCGAATTGGCGTTCGATTACCTTGACGCGCCTCCGGTCGTGGTGGGTTCGAGAAACTGGATTACTCCGGCCCACGAACTTGAAGATTTCTTTTTCCCGCAGCCCGAATGGATAATTGACGCGATACATCAAAAGATTCTGCCCCTTAAAGGTCATGTGGCGAAGAACAACTTTACATACAATGAAATGATACGACTGAACAAACTTGGGGTTTAGGTTATTGAAAGGGGAATTGGTATGTCCTGCAGATTGCTCGAAGGGAAAACGGCAGTTGTTACCGGGGCGGCCCAGGGGCTAGGGGAGGCGCTGGCGAGGCGCCTTTATAAAGAAGGCTGCAGCGTGGTTATCGCGGATATAAACTATGAAAAAGCGGCGGAAGTTGCCGATTCGATGCCGGGCTGCATACCCTATAAAGTTGACGTAACGAACGAAGAGCAGGTTGAAGCGTTGTTCGATAAGACGGTTAAAACATACGGCACTGTTGATATCCTTGTTTCAAACGCCGCAATCCTGATAGCAAAGCCTGTCATCGATTACCCGCTCGATGAATGGAAAAGGATGATGGATGTAAATATAACCGGCTACTTTCTGTGTGCGCGGGCGGCGGCGAGGATAATGGCCAAAAACAGGAGCGGGGTTATCATCCAGATAAACAGTAAATCCGGCAAAAAGGGATCATATAAAAATTCGGCTTACGCGGCGAGCAAGTTCGCCGGTATCGGGTTTACGCAGAGCCTCGCGCTTGAGATGGCCGAATACGGCGTCCGCGTGAACGCGATCTGCCCGGGAAATCTCCTTGATTCGCCTTTATGGGTGAACAGCCTGTTTAAGCAGTACGCGAAAAACCAGGGATTAACAGAAGAACAGGTCAGGCAGAAATATCTAGACCAGGTCCCGCTGAAACGGGGATGTACATACGACGATGTAGCAAATGTAATGGTGTTCCTCGCATCGGATCAGTCGTCATACATGACCGGTCAGGCAATTAATGTAACGGGCGGTCAGGAAATGAGGTAGGCTTGCGATTTTCGCCGGTATGGGCGGTAAAATAACGGGAGGAAATATGAAAGATTTAATTGAACAGCTAAACGATTATGATAAGAATAAGCGGCTTTCGGCGGTAAAAAGGCTTTACCGGCTGTATGAGGACGGGATAATACAAAAGCAGCCCGTAGATTTTGAATATGTAAATAATCATATTCATACAACATATTCATTCTCTCCGTATTCTCCGTCGAAAGCGGTATGGATGGCTTTTATATCAAGCCTTTCAACCGTGGGAATAATGGACCATGATTCCGTCGGCGGCGTTAATGAATTTATTGAAGCCGGCAATATTGTTAATATCGCGACCACAGTCGGGATGGAACTTAGGGTTGATATGTCGGGAACGCGGCTTGAAGGAAAAAGGATCAACAACCCGGATCAGGAAGGGATAGCATACGTAGCGATGCATGGAATACCGCACGGGCAGTTGGAGAAGGTAAGCCGTTTTATTAAGCCGTACCAGCATGAGCGCGGCAACAGAAACAAACTGATGGTAAAAAACATAAACGCCCTTGTCGGGGATTACGGCATTAACCTTGATTATGAAAAGGACGTACTGCCGGTATCAATGTTCTACGACGGCGGTTCCGTCACCGAAAGGCATGTCCTGTATGCCCTTTCGAAAAAACTTATGTCCCGTTTCGGCATGGGTAAAAACCTGGCAGACTTTCTTAAGGACTGCCTTCGGATTCAAATTATTCCGGGGCTTGAACAACTGCTTTCGGATGATAAAAATCCATATTACGATTATGATTTGCTTGGTGTATTGAAAAGCGATTTTGTGGAAAAGTTTTATGTACCTGCAGATAAAGAGTGCCCGCATGTTACCGAATTCATAAGGCTGTGCGAAGAGACCGGTTCAATAGCTTCTTATGCGTATTTGGGCGATGTCGACGTTTCTGTCACGGGAGACAAGAAAAAACAAAAATATGAAGATGATTACCTCGATTTACTGTTTGAAGAGATAACGCGCCTTGGCTTTAGGGCCATAACATACGCGCCGTCGAGAAATACGAAAGAACAGCTTTTACGTATTAAAGAATACTGCGGCAAATACAGTTTATTCCAGATAAGCGGCGAAGACATAAACACACCGAGGCAGGAATTCATATGCAAAGCTCTGAAAGATGATATGTTTGAAAACCTAAAAGACGCGGCGTGGGCGCTAATCGGCCATGAAAAAGCTGCTTCGTCCGATCTTGACAAAGCAATGTTTTCACCGGCTTCCGATGCCAAATTTGTGGATTTGAACGACAGAATCGGATATTATAAAAGCATAGGGAAAAACGCTTTGTCGTATATGTAAAACGAAGCCCGCAACGGGGGCTCGGTATAAATGTTTGAAAATGTCTTTATGCTTGTTGTACTATGGCTCTTAAAAGCGGTATTTAACCGGTTAATAAAATATAGAGATATTCAGGCGGTCAGGTATATTAGCCGTACTATCATTTTCAGGGGAGGTAATTCGTATGAAGCATGTCCTGGCGTTTGACTACGGAGCCGGCAGCGGAAGGGGTGTAATAGGAAGTTTTGACGGGAGCAAACTTTCGCTTAAGGAAGTGCACAGGTTTTCAAACGACCCGGTACAAATAGGAAAAAGCCTTCATTGGGATGTCCTCAGGCTGTACCACGAAATGAAACAGGGCATTTTAAAGGCTAATTTTGAAACAAACGGGAATATTTCCGGCATAGGTATTGATACATGGGGTGTTGATTTCGGTCTTCTGGACTCCAATGACGTACTGCTTGGAAACCCGTTTCATTACCGTGACTCAGGCACCGAAGGCATGATCGATGAAGTGCTTAAAATTGTAAGCCGTTCCGAGATATACAACGATACGGGAATTTCATTTCAAATTTTCAACACGTTATATCAGTTGTTTTCAATGGTAAAAAATAAATGCAGCTATCTTGAAAAAGCGGAAACCATGCTTTTTATGCCGGATTTGTTTACTTTTTTTCTGACCGGTGAAAAAGCCTGTGAATTTACGATTGCTTCCACTTCACAAATGCTTCTGGCCGGCAGGGGAACTTGGGCGTATGATTTGCTTAATAAGCTGGGCATACCTGTTCAAATACTGCCTGATATAGTTGATACATGCACTCACGCGGGATATTTGCAGAGCCGGGTGCGGGACGAACTTGGAGTACCCGAGATTCCTGTGATATCGGTAGCCAGCCATGATACTGCTTCCGCGATTATTTCGGTGCCTTTTGAGAACAGTGATGACGCGTATTTAAGCAGCGGCACATGGTCACTGCTCGGGGTAGAATGTGAAAAACCAATAATTAACGATATTACGATGAGTCTTAATTATACAAATGAGGGCGGGATAAACAGAACGGTAAACTTACTGAAAAACATTATGGGATTATGGATTTACGAGGAATGCCGCAGGGCGTGGAAAAAAGAAGGTCTAACGCTGAGTTATGACGAAATGGATTCGATGGCTGAAGCCGCGAAGCCTTTCCAGGCCTTTATTGACGTAGACGATGATTCTTTTTACAGCCCCGGAAACATGCCTGAAAAAGTTATCTCGTACTGTAAGCGGACAGCTCAGAAAGCGCCTGAAGATATCGGCGGCATAATAAGGGTTGTTATGGAAAGCCTTGCGATGAAATACAAAAGTTCCGTCGATGGCCTGGAGAAGATTACAGGTAAAAGTATTCCGGTGCTGCATATAGTCGGAGGCGGATGCAAGAACAGGATTCTTAACCGCTATACGGCGAATGTGTTAAACCGCAAGGTTACCGCAGGCCCTACGGAAGCGACCGCAATAGGGAATGTTCTGGCCCAGTTGATCGCATTGAAAGAAATTTCGGATGTAAACCAGGCAAGGGAGGTTGTAAAGCGTTCGTTCCCAACCGAAGAGTACCTGCCTGAAGATACAGGTGTTTGGGAAGACGCTTATGACCGGTACCTGCAGATTATTGAAAATCCTGTAGGGTAGAGCAGCGTGAAATTATTGTTGGGAGAGTGAACAGGTATGGAATTTATTAAAAATTACTGTGAAAACCCTGATATGCTTCATGAAAACTGCGAAAAACCGAGAGCTTACTTTATACCGTATGACACTGAAGAAAAAGCTGAAAAAGGATTTCGCGGCGACTCGAACTTTTTTAAAAGCCTGAACGGAATGTGGAAATTCAGGTATTTTGAGCATGTAAAAGATGTGAACGGAGATTTTTACACGGAAGGATTCCGCGCCGACGACTGGGACGATATTATTGTTCCGTCAAACTGGCAGATGAAAGGCTATGGAGCGCCGAACTATACAAATGTAAACTATCCGTACCCATGTGATCCTCCCTATGTGCCGAATGAAAACCCCGCGGGGATATACATAAAAAACATTGTTATTTATCCGGACGAAGACAGGAAATACTATCTTAATTTCGAAGGGGTCAATTCCTGCTTTTTCCTTTGGGTCAACGGTAAATATACGGGATACAGCCAGGTAAGCCATATGACTTCGGAATTTGACATAACGCATTCGGTAAAGCGCGGAATAAACACGATCGCGGTTATGGTCCTGAAGTGGTGTGACGGGAGCTACCTGGAAGATCAGGATATGTGGAGGCTTTCGGGAATATTCCGGGATGTTTACATATTAGAGAGGGATCGGGTGCACATATCCGATATATTTGTTAAAACGCGGTTTGAAAACGGCTTTGAGAATGCGATCATAAGCTGTGAATTAGAAACAAACGCCGAAGACGCGCTTGTTTTGAAGGCGGTCCTTAAGGACCCGGACGGCAATATGACAGGCATCGAAGAAACATCAGTGAGACGCAGCGGAACCATACGGTTTAAAGTTTCTAAGCCGCAGCTTTGGAACGCCGAAACGCCATACCTTTACACTTTGTGCATATATGCGGGCCGGGAAATAATTCATATAAAGACCGGGCTTCGAAAAATAGAGGTGAAAGATTCGGTTATTCTGATAAACGGCCGTCCGGTTAAGTTTAAGGGAGTCAACAGGCATGATTTTCACCCGGAACTTGGGCATGTTGTGCCGGTACAGGAGATGAAGCGTGATCTTGTGCTCATGAAACAGCATAATATAAATGCGATACGCACATCACATTATCCGAACGACCCAAGATTTCTCGAATTATGTGATGAAATGGGTTTCTATGTAATCGACGAAGCCGATCTCGAATGTCATGGGTTATGTAATATAGGTCAAATCGATATGCTTGCCGCCGATCCCGGATTTGAAAAGGCTTTTGTTGACAGGATGAAGCTTATGGTCGAACGGGACAAGAACCATCCCTGCGTTGTTATGTGGTCTCTCGGGAATGAATCAGGTTACGGCATAAACCATATAAAAATGGCCGGGTGGGCAAAAAGCAGGGACAACAGTCGTCTCATACACTACGAAGGGGCTTCCGGGGTCGATCAAACCCGCTGGCATGAAACAAAATGCCTTGATGTGATAAGTTTCATGTATCCTTCAATCCGTGACATTACCGACAGAATACTTAAAATACCTGGTGAAAACAGGCCGGTTGTTCTTTGCGAATACAGTCATGCTATGGGGAACGGCCCCGGCGATTTAAAGGATTACTGGGAGCTGATTTATGATTATAAACGGCTTTTCGGTGCCTTTGTCTGGGAATGGAAAGATCACGGTATAAAAACCCGTACACAGGACGGAACGGAGTTCTATGCCTACGGCGGGGATTTTGGGGATGAACCGAATGACGGCAATTTCTGCATAGATGGGCTTGTATATCCCGACAGGAGACCGCATGCAGGGCTGCTGGAGCTGAAACAGGTAATCGCGCCGATCAAAACGGAAGCTGATGATTTGAAGGCCGGAAGAATCATAGTTAAAAACCTGTATGATTTTTGCGATTTCTCTAATGTCGTGTTGAACTGGAAAGTTGAATGTGACGGCGAGTTTGTCGACGGCGGCGCTGTTTATGATATCAATCTTAAACCGCATGAATCATGTATTGTAACTTTACCGCTGCCCGACTGCGGCACGCTGCCCGGTAGGTGTTTTCTGATTGTTTGGTACACGCTGAAAAGGGAAACGGCATGGGCGGACAGGGGTCACACGCTCGCGCGGTTCCAGTTTGAGATTCCTGCGGGCGGGTGCGGGAAGAAAAAGATAAACGCATCACGGATGGATCCTTTGATTGTTTCGAAATCAGGGTATTCGCTGGTCATTAACGGTACAAACTTTAAATATGCAATTGATATGACGACGGGGATGTTCAACTCAATCGAATATAACGGCGTAAAACTTATCAGTGAACAGCCGAGGTTTACTCTGTGGAGGGCGCCGACGGACAACGACCGGAATATCAGGATCAAATGGGAAGCCGAAGGATACAACAGGATTATGATGCATATATATTCGGTCAGTTACGAAAGCGTATGTGACGGGTGCGTTTCAATTTCGGGTAGTTTTTCATTGGGCGGCTTCTCGAAAAAGCCCATAGTAAAAGGTGATTTTAAATGGCTTGTGTTCGGAAGCGGCGATATCCTGTTTGAAACACGCTGTGATGTCAGGAAAGGAGTTCCGTATCTTCCAAGATTCGGCCTGCGTTTCGTAATGCCGCCCGGAAATGAGTTCGTCGAGTATTTCGGTTACGGGCCTCATGAGAGTTATATTGACAAAAGGCAGAGTACGTATAAATCGAGGTTCTCAGCAACAGTGTCACAGATGCATGAAGACTACATAATGCCGCAGGAAAACGGCAGCCATTATTCGACCGAATGGGCGCTCATTTCGAACCCGCAGGGGATGGGGCTGCTTTTTATCGGCATTGATGATTTTTCATTCAACGCTTCCCATTTTACACCGGAGGATCTCACAAACGCACAGCACAACCATGAACTAAAGCCGAGAAAGGAAACGATTGTGCATTTGGATTACAAGATGAGCGGCGTGGGTTCGGCGAGCTGCGGGCCGGAACTGCTTGAAAAATACAGGCTTTCGGATGCGGAAATACATTATAGGCTGCGGATTAAACCTGTATTTAGCGAAGAAAACTCCGTTATTGACATAGTGCGCAGCGAAATTTTGATTCCTTAAAAAAATAAGGATACAGGATAAAAAAACTTGATAACCTGTGAAATATACAGAGAGAGTGTTGTCAGAACCGTACAAATAACGGCAGAATACCGGAACTTTGTACATCCTTGCACATTTGCAGCAGTTGGTTACCGTTGATGCATTTTATTACATTTAGATGGCAGAAATTTTTTGTGTTGTTTTTAAAATCCCCGAGGGTAATCAACATGCCCCTGTAGATCCCGTTTTCACGCATATGCTTTGCTAGTTTTTTCGCCTGTTCTATTTCCATCAGGTGTTGATAACGCTCTTTTCGCGCCTGTACATATAAAATATCGTTGAGGATTATGCCCGTTCCGCCTTCACCGAAATGGTCGGACATGCGGACACGGTAGCCGCTTCTTTTGAAAATTTCGGCTACAACGTATTCAAAATCCCTTTTTCTTAGAAACAAAAGGTCTTCTTTGCTGTTAATCGAATCGAAAAGCAGGCTGATCCGGACAAGATAAACTATATGATAGATACGTCTTGCAAGCTCCATTAAAAACCAGGTTAACATGATCAGTATTAAGAATAGGATTAACATAATACCACCTCAACCTAGTTTATGGATGCCTTAATTATACTATACCAGGAATAAATTGTCTTTATATTTCGCGCAAAAATATACTTAGCGATTTGTTTTGTTACAGTTCACACCCTAACCCAATGAATTAGCCTAAAATGCCGACATCTGGATTTTTTTTGAATGTCGCCGATACTTGTTAAATATTTCTGCTATATTCACATAGAGGTTTTCACTTTCTGCGCGTATCAAATCTATCATGCTCATATTGCGGCAAAGATAGTCGATACTATCAAAGCTTCATAATGCCGTGACTTGTTTTTGTTTTCGTTTATAGATTCGAAGCAATCGTTCGCTTAGTCTATTGTCCGATGGAACGAACGAGTATCTAAAAAATTACCCCATATCAGCCAAAAATATTCCTGTTAATATAAAAAAACAGTAGATATAATGTAAACTATAAACCAAGAGAAATAATATTTATCTTTAAGCTAAAATTGACAGAGATGTTAACCCAATAATATTTTTAAGGTTTTTAACACCGTTCAATTTTAAATGAAAGGTTAAAAGTATGCAGTTAAATACGACACATAAAAAGTTTTTGTCAAATAATCAGAACCGTAGAAAAGTAACATTATGGGACAAAATTGTTCATCATCGCTATCTATATATAATGGCTTTACCTATGGTTGCAATATTCATTATTTTTAAATACCTGCCGATATATGGCTTGTTGCTGGCATTTAAGGACTTTCGCTATAGAGAAGGGATCTTGAAAAGTCCCTGGGTTGGTCTTCAGAATTTTAAAACTTTGTTTGGGCCTGAAGCATTTCAGAATGTTGTGATTAATACTTTAACTATAAGTTTTGGCAGAATTGTGTTCACGTTTTTTGTACCTGTTATTTTCGCATTATTACTTAATGAAATGAGAAATATGATCTTTAAAAGGGTAGTTCAAACTTTTATATATCTTCCACACTTCTTATCATGGGTTATCATTTCAGG
>LFRM01194795.1_pt2 | contig 33481 bp, 29 predicted proteins | sample 618341 | NCBI WGS metagenome assembly LFRM01 (sample SAMN03654438, study PRJNA283298) | anaerobic digester metagenome | isolation source: pool of bioreactors CSTR01a, CSTR02a, and CSTR03a thermophilic anaerobic... | place: Denmark: Kgs. Lyngby | collected 2014-05-21 | reverse complement strand
CAATTAATGAAGCTTGAGATGGAGGGTTCAATTGGATAAACAAACCGCAAGAGAAAATCTTTTAGAAAAACGTCGTCAAATAACTTTTAAACGTCGTAACGCTAAAAGTTTAAAAGTAATGGAACAGTTAACTAAAGTATTAGAAAATCATAAAAATATTGGAATTTACTTGAGTTTAAAAGATGAAGTAAATACAACTGATTATCTAAATTACTTTTTAGAAAACTTTGAGAGAGTTAGTGCTAGTGTTATTGAAGACAATGCTTTAGTGTTTTACAAAGTAAACAGTCTAAGAGAACTAAAGCCTGGCTACATGGATGTCTTAGAGCCAGTTAGAGAAGATATGACCCAAAAGGCTGACATGGATGCAATTATTGTGCCAATGGTTGGCTTTGATCAACGTCGTAATCGTATGGGCTATGGTAAAGGTTTCTATGACCGCTATTTATCTGACTACAAAGGTGTTATTATTGGCCTAGCTTTTGAAGAGAGTGAAATGCGTCATTTACCACATGATGAAAATGATGTGCGTTTAGATTATGTTATAACTGATAATCGAGTATTTAAAAAATAATATCGAAAACTGAGACATTTTGTCTCAGTTTTTTATTTGAGTTGTGTGTGATAAACTATAGACAAAGTAGATAGCATGTAAATAATTGAAAGGATTGATTATTATGAAAAAACTATCAGTGCTAATTTTAATCATTTTGTTACTATTTGGCTGTAGTGAACAAGAAACTTTAAAAACCAAAGTATCAAAACTAGAATATGGTCAATTTGAAACATCTGAAATGCGTGATGATTTATTTTTTGATTTACTGAAAATTGAAAATGATGTTATGTATTATACTTATAAAACTTTACAGTCACCCAATGATTTTGATGGTGATCAAAATTATGAAACTAAGATTTATGCCATGGATTTAAATGGGGAAGAAAAAATTGTTGTCGACAGTTTAAAAAATGAGCATGTTAGTGATTTTGTAATTTTAAATGATGATATGTATTTTGTGACTTACTACGTAACACAAATCGATAATGACATTTTCCCAAAAGTGACAGTATATCGTCAAAACAAAGATGCAAAGCTTGAAGTTTTATCTAATTATATGGCAATATCAACTGCAGCGATTCCTAATTTATATGTCTTTGACAATGCTGTTTATAGTCTTATTCAAGTTATTGAACAAAAAGAAGAATCATATCAAAAATCAGATTTATTATATAATTTTACAGAAGACACAGTAGTGAGTGAAATTGATGTTAGCGAAGTAGATATTTTACAAAAAACCCTGGGTGATGCAGATAGTGAAAGCCAATGGCAAAACACACAAATCTTCTTTGGAAGTTTAGTCGATGTTAGTGATGAAAACTTTATCTTTTCAACAGTTAAATACAATGGAGATAATAATTATACAAGCACACTACAACTTTATGGTACTAACAGTGTAACGATTGTTACACTTGCAGATGAGATTATCGAGAATCCTTTTAAAGTTGATAATAATCTTGTGTATCTATGGCGTAATAGCCCAGTGGATAGCCTTGTTTTAAAAGTGTCTGATAAAAAAGATGAATCTAAATATAAGGTCGATGATACCCTTTATCAAGATTTCTTTAAAATGTATCAAAAGGAAGATTTAATTATTGTTTACACCCAAAGTATGACTGGCATTGACAGTTTTAAGGCATTGAGTATAAATGATAAACAAGAAGTAATTTTAAGTGACATTGATTTATTTAGTGAAGATGAAAACTCACAGTCTATTATCAATCGAAATAATCGAGCTAAACTATCTTATTTAAATAACAAAGTAAAAATTCAATACATTCAGTAAATGACTAAAAACTATATCATATTGATGTAGTTTTTTTGTTTCACCTGATTTGACCAATGATTACTAAAGTGGGTATAATGGCTGCATAAGTAATTTTTTTAATGGAGGTATTAAATGAAAACAGTTTATTTAATCAGACATGGAGAAACACTATTTAATCAACAAAAGAAAATTCAAGGTTTTTGTGATTCACCATTAACTAGTTATGGTACTAGTCAAGCCTATATTGCTAAAGAGCATATTGATAGTTTAAATATTAGCTTTGACAAGGCTTATACTTCTACAGCAGAGCGGGCTATAGATACGATGGAGATACTTACAGATGGGCCATATAAGCGTCTAAAGGGTTTAAAAGAGTGGAATTTTGGGGTGTTTGAAGGAGAAGGGGAACATTTAAGTCCGCCCCAACCATATAAAGACTACTTTGTAAAATATGGTGGTGAAGATGAATTAGAATTTAGAAATAGAATTAATACTACAATTACAAATCTAGTCAAAGATTTTGATGCTGACAATATTTTAGTTGTCTTTCATGGAGCAGCAATGGGTCAGTTTTACTTGCAGTGGAAAGAGAATAGCGACATTCGCCAAAAGGGCAAAATTAAAAATTGTTCGATCTTTAAATATGAATATAGTGATAAAAAGTTTACCTTAAAAGAGATTATTGATCACGACTTTAGCGCGATTGAGCATTTGCGAATTAAGGGTAGATAGAGTAGAGCTTATTGTTATACTTAAAAAATATCTATGATAATGTTATTATATAGGTTGTGTTGGAGGGATTATGATGGAAAATATAAAAAATTTTAGAAGGATAAAAGTTAATGGTTATAAAAATAATGATACTAATTTAAACTATTATCTTTTAAGAGGGGGACCTTTAGACAAGATAGACAAAGATGATATTGATAAATTATTAAATCATTACAATTTAAAAACAGTTGTTGACTTTAGAAGTGAAAATGAAGCTAATGGGGAAGCTAATAAGATTATTGATGGAGTATCTTATCACAATATTACTGCCTTAGATCCTAAAAAAAGTGTTAGTAAAAACCCTAAAGAGTTTTTAATGGCTTATAAGAGTAGTCATGACTTAGGGTTTATGGAACATCTTTATTCTGAATTTGTCTTAAACAGTTTTACTAGAAATAGTTATCGCAAGTTTTTAGAGGTTGTCGCAAATTCAAATGGTAGTGTGTATTTTCACTGCAGTGCTGGAAAAGATCGAACAGGCTTTGCAGCAATGTTGCTTTTTGAAATATTAAACGTTGATGATACTAAAATGTGGCAAGATTATTTAAAAACCAATGATATTAGTGAAGATCAATATAAAGTATTATTAAAGGAGTTGCGTAATTATTATGATGAGCTCATTAGAGATGATATTTTAAAGGCGATGATTGGGGTTAGAGAATCTTACTTACAAACATCAATTAACTTAATCAATAAAAATTATGGTAGTATTGCCAATTATATAAGTGAAGGCTTAAATGTTAGTGAAGACACTCTTAACGCTATTAGAGAAAAGTATCAACTTTAATTATTTTCTATAATTTTTCAAATAAAGATAATTTTGTGTGACTAACAACATAATCTATCACAGATTGATTGGTATTATATATACATAAGTCAGATATGGCTTATAAGAATGTTGAATCGTTATCCCCTATAATGATTTAATAATAATTCTATCCCCTTAATAATATAAATTATGAAAAAGACACTCCATAATAGAAAGTGTCTTTTTTTATCGAGTGATTTTAATAAAAGTTAAAAAAAGGCTTGTTCAACATAATCTTTCACAAATTGCTTGGTAATATATATACATAAGTCAGATATGGCTTATAAAGATTAAATCATTACCCCCTATAATGGTTTAATATTAATTCTATCCCCTTAAAAAATAAATTATGAAAAAGACACTCCATAATATAAAGTGTCTTTTTTTATGGTTTTGAAATAAAGTTAAAATAAGTGTCAATTTATTACTAACAACATAATTGCTCACAATTTCAGTGTTATAATATTTCCATAAGTCTTAAATGGCTTATAAATGAAGTTAAATCATTCCCCCCAGACTAATTTAGTTTGATTTAATGGTAATTCTATTCCCTTCATTAATTTTAAACATAAAAAAAAGGCAGCCATAATAACTGCCTTTTTTACTGGGCTAATTTACCCTGATAACTATTACGCAAAACCAATTCTTTTTGAATATCATTCATAACAACAAACTTCTTTAGAGTCCATTTTGGAACAATTAGTTTATCCGCTTGAGCATCACCAGTTAGCCTTTGAATTATTATGTGTTTAGGAATTACTTCAAGCTGAGATGCAACAATATCTACATATTGATCTTTAGTTAAAATATCAAAAGGCTCTTTTAAGTATTGTTGACCAAGTCTTGAATCTGACAGTAAATGTAACATATGAATCTTTATTGCATCAATTTCCATATTGGCGACAGTTTTAGCTGTATTAACCATCATTGCTTTGTCTTCACTTGGTAGGCCATTGATTAGATGAACACAAACTTTAATGTTTGTCTTGGCTAAACGGTTAACAGTATCTTCAAAAACTGTAAAGTCATAGCCACGATTAAAGTCACGACCACTTTGATCATAAATGGTTTGTAGACCTAATTCTAGCCAAATGTCTTTTGTAGCTGTTAGTGAGTCTAAGTATTCAATGACATCATCTTCAACACAATCTGGTCTTGTCGCAATATCAATTGCCACAACTTCATCCATTTCTAAAAAAGGTTTTACCATTTCTTTAATCTTAAATAAAGGACCATAGGTACTTGTATAAGCTTGAAAGTATGGAACAGTTTTAGCATCTGGCCATTTCTTTTCCATTTTTGCCTTTACATTATTGTATTGAGTCATAACAGGTTGGGTGTGGTCACCAGCAAATTCACCACTACCAAGACTACTACAAAAACTACAGCCTCCAAAGCCTGCTTTGCCATCACGATTTGGACAGCTAAAGTCAGCATCTAAGGCGACTTTGAAAACTTTACTTGCGTATTTATTTTTAAAGTAATAACTTAAACTGTGGTATCTTAAGTTTGTATCACTATATTTAAAGGGGTTACTCATCTTTATCATCAACTTTCATTATAAGTATAACACATTTATATAAGGCTAAATGACGTGTTTATGTAATTGTTTTCAGTTTAACATGTAACAAGTTACAAGATAATGAAAGAATTTACTTAAAACTGTTGACATTTACATTAGGCTAGTGTATTATATGAACAAGTGATAGGTAATCACTAATTAATCCTTCCTTTATCCACAATAAAAGTGAAGCTATTGTCAACTAAATCCTTTGCTAATTTTCTTCTTTTTTTCATTATTTTTATTATCGTGGTTGATTAATAGAAATAAAAGCTGTGCTTTGGCACAGTTTTTATTTGCTTAAATAGATTATTAATTAAAAATTGTTTAAATATTATTTACAAACTTATAAAATCTAGATTTATAAGTGTAAATATGGTAGTATATTTACATAGCGATGATAAAAAGTAGTAGTTATTAATCATTTATAGAGAGTTGATGGCTGGTGTAAATCAACAATGAAAGATAATGAACTCGTTTTGGAGCAAGACTTAGGTCCGGTTACGCGATATAGTAGTGAGCGCATAATTTTTTATTATGAACTTAGGTGGTAACACGTGTAAGCGTCCTTTGGAGACGTTTTTTTTATGGAGTGAAGGAGAAATAGAAATGGCTTTTAATCACAAGAAAATTGAACAAAAATGGCAAGATTACTGGTTAGAAAACAAAACATTTAAAACTGATACCAGTGATTTTAGCAAAGAGAAATATTATATTTTGGATATGTTTCCATATCCAAGTGGACAAGGTTTGCATGTTGGACATCCATTAGGCTATACAGCTACAGATGTTTTGTCCCGTATGAAAAGAATGCAAAATAAAAATGTACTACACCCAATTGGCTGGGATGCTTTTGGACTACCAGCTGAGCAGTATGCCCTAGATACAGGAAATCATCCAGCTTCATTTACAATTGAAAACATTGATCATTTCCGCACACAAATTCAATCACTTGGTTTTTCATATGATTGGGATCGTGAAATTTCAACAACTGATCCAGACTACTACAAATGGACACAGTGGATATTTACTAAATTATATGATCAAGGCTTGGCATATGTAGATAAAATGCCAGTTAACTGGTGTCCTGAATTAGGCACAGTTTTGGCTAATGAAGAAGTAATTGATGGTAAAAGTGAACGTGGTGGACATCCTGTTTATCGTGTCCTTATGCGTCAGTGGGTTTTAAGAATAACTAAGTATGCTGAACGTTTACTTCAAGATTTAGATACTTTAGATTGGCCAGAATCAACAAAAGAAATGCAAAGAAACTGGATTGGTAAATCGGTTGGAGCTGAGGTAATTTTTAAAGTAGCTGACCACAATTTAGACTTTACTGTTTTTACAACAAGAGCTGATACTCTATTTGGAGCAACTTATTGTGTTTTAGCTCCTGAGCATCCATTTGTTGAAAAAATCGTAAGTAAAGACAAGGCGGCTGAAGTAAAAGCTTATGTTGATAAAATTGCAACTAAGTCTGACCTTGAAAGAACTGAATTAAATAAAGATAAAACTGGTGTCTTTTTAGGCGCTTATGCAATAAATCCTGTCAACAATAAAAAAGTTCCAATCTATATTGCTGACTATGTACTAGCTACTTATGGAACAGGCGCTATTATGGCGGTTCCTGCTCATGATCAGCGTGACTATGAATTTGCGAAAAAATATGACCTTGAAATTTTACCAGTACTAGAAGGTGATGTTAGTAGCGAAGCCTTTGTTAATGATGGTAATCACATAAATTCAGACTTTATAAATGGATTAGATCAAAAACAAGCAACTGAAAAAATGATCACTTGGCTAAGTGATAATAAAGTTGGAATGGCTAAAACAACGTACAAATTAAGAGACTGGCTATTTTCAAGACAAAGATATTGGGGTGAGCCAATTCCAATTGTTCACTTAGAAGATGGTACAATGCGTGCCTTAGCCCTAGATGAGCTGCCTTTAGAACTTCCAGCAACTGATGACTATCATCCATCAGCTGATGGCAACTCGCCACTAGGTAATGCCAAAGAGTGGTTGGAGATTGAAATTGATGGCCAAAAGGCTATTCGTGAAACCAATACAATGCCGCAGTGGGCAGGTAGTTGTTGGTATTATTTACGTTTTATTGATCCAAACAATAATGATGCAATAGGTGATAAAGAATTATTAAAACACTGGCTACCAGTTGACCTTTATGTTGGTGGTGCTGAACATTCCGTTTTACATTTACTTTATGCAAGATTTTGGCACAAAGTTTTATATGATATTGGTGAAGTTGACACATTAGAGCCATTTCAAAATTTGTTTCACCAAGGAATGATTTTAGGTGAAAACGGCGAAAAAATGAGCAAGTCAAGAGGTAATGTCGTTAATCCAGATGGTATTATTGAAGAGTCTGGAGCAGATTCACTAAGATTATACTTAATGTTTATGGGACCATTAGAAAGCTCACTGCCTTGGTCTGATTCAGGAGTTGAAGGAAGTCGTCGCTGGTTAGATCGTGTATATCGTTTATTGAGTGATTTTGACCACATTGTTGAAGAAAATGACAAAGCGTTAGATTATGTCTATCATCAAACAGTTAAAAAAGTAACTGAAGATTTAGATAATATGCGTTTTAATACAGCAATTGCCCAAATGATGGTCTTTATTAATGAGGCTTATAAACATGGTAGTGTTTATAGAGACTATGCCGTAAACTTTATTAAAATGCTTTCAACATTTGCTCCACACTTAGGAGAAGAGTTATTTAGTTTATACTCACAAGAGCAAACCATTGCTTATCAAAGCTGGCCAGTCTATGATGAATCTTTATTAGTTAAAGATGAAATAGAAATTGCCATTCAGGTAAATGGTAAATTACGTGGTAAAATTACTGTTGCCAATAATGAAGATGATAAAGTTGTTGAAAATTTAGCGATGGAAGTTGAAAATGTCGCTAAACATACTGAAGGTTTAACAATTAGAAAAGTCATTGTCGTTAAAAATAGATTAGTTAATATTGTCGCAAATTAAATAAAATCTTAAACAGTCATAACTTATAAATTGTGACTGTTTTTTTAATGTGAAATTGTAGTCTATGCTATTATGTAATTAGCTAATAAGCAATCAAAAAAAAGATTTAAATCTTTAGTTTTAATAATCTAAAGTAAATCGATTTTTAAAAGGGAGCAACAGATGAAAAAGCAAAAGAAAAAACAGAGTTTAATGATTTTCTCACTCATTCTAATAGCAAGTCTGTTTAGTGGATGTAGCTTAAATAAACCTGATCTTACAGGGATTATTTTACAAATTGATGGTGATAGGGTTTTAATTGCAAGCCAACTTGACGAAAATTTGTACAAAGATTTAAGTCATTTATCTGTTGATAAGATTTTGAGTGATGAAATGGAAAACAAGATTCCTTATTTAGGGCTAATCTTTTTGAAATATAAAGATGCAAATAAATTTGAGAGTGGTGATTATGTTGATGTTTACATTGATGGTGCAATCCTTGAGTCTTATCCACAACAAGGTAGTGCTAAAAAAATATTTTTAAAAAAATAAGCTTAAAGGAGGTATTATATGGAAAACATAATTAAAGTAGCTAACTTAAAGAAAAGTTATGGTGATTTAGTGGCAGTTAATGATATATCTTTACAAGTGGCAAAAGGAAGTTTGTTTGCTTTTTTAGGGCCAAATGGTGCTGGTAAGTCAACTACGATTGATATTTTATCAACCTTGATACAAAAGGATGCTGGAGAAATATTGATCAATGGAAACATACTTGGTAAAGATGACAGTAAAATTAGAAGTAATATCGGGGTCGTTTTTCAAAGTGGAGTTTTAGACGATGTTTTAACGATTAAAGAAAACTTGCTAGTGAGAGGAAGTTTTTATGGCTTAAAGGGAAAAGAGTTAGAAGAGCGTATTGATGATGCGGTAAAAATAACTGAGTGTCAAAGTTTTTTAAACCAAAGATATGGAAAATTATCTGGTGGCCAAAAAAGAAGGGCCGATATTGCAAGAGCGCTAATAAATAAACCTGAGATTTTATTTTTAGATGAGCCAACAACGGGTCTTGATCCAAAAACACGCTTATCTGTCTGGAGTACAATTAAAGACATGCAAAAACAAACAGGAATGACAGTTTTTTTAACAACACATTACATGGAAGAGGCTGCAGTGGCCGATATGATTTATGTAATTAATCAGGGAAAAATTGTGGCTCAAGGTAGCCCAAAGTTATTAAAGGATCAGTATACACAAGAGTCATTAAAAATCTATAGTCCATCAGATAAAGTTGTAAAGTATTTAAAAGCTAATAATATTGAGTATAGCTTAGATAAAGAAACTATTGTTATAGCCATTGCTAAACCTGTTATCGCGATAGATATTTTAAATGCCATAAAACAAGATATTACATCTTTTGAAATGATTTTAGGAAGTATGGATGACGTGTTTTTAAATATAATTGATGAAAGTAAAAAGGTGATTATATGAGTAAATTAGTTTATCGAAATCTTGCGTTATACTTTAGAGACAAGGTAGCTGTTTTCTTTTCCTTGGTTGGAGCAATGATTTTAATTGGTGTTTACATACTATTTTTATCAGAAAACTTAAATAGTTCAGTAATTAGTGTGGTTGGTGATAGTTTAAATAAAAAAGACTTGGCATATTTAACTAATAGTTTTATTTTAGCTGGCATGCTATCAATTACGACTGTAACAAGCTCTTTGGGGGCTTTGGGATTTTTAGTAAATGACAAAGAAAACAAAGTTATTAAAGACTTTAAAAGCTCTCCGCTATCGTTTTGGACATATCCAAATGCGGCAGTTATTAGTGGTGTTGTGGTTGGCTTTATTATGAGTGTTGTTAGCTTTAGTGTTTATAGTTTGTTTATCTACTTTAATACTGGATACTTTTATAGTCTACTTACAATAATCAAAACTATTGGGCTAATTTTAATCTCATCTACTATGAGTGCATCGCTAATGGGGCTAATTGTTTCACTACTTAAAACTAATAGTGCTTTTTCTTCAGTTAGTTTACTGACAGGAACACTTTTAGGTTTTGTTAATGGTTTATATATTCCAATTGGGCAAATGTCTAACTTTATGCAAAGCATTTTAAAACTATTACCATTTTCACATATAGCTACAATGTTTAGAAGATTGTTAATGGAGCAGGCCATTATCGTTAATTTTGAAGGGGCTTTAGCATCTGACTTATTAAATTTTAAAGAGATACTAGGTGTTACACTATTTTTTAATAATGCGCCAATCGCTTCTACTTTGTCTTTAGCATTTATTACACTAATTACAACTGTTTCACTAGTCTTGTTTTTTATAAGTTTTAGGCGCAAAAGTGAGAGTATTTAAATATAATTTACTAAAGTGTATAAAAAAAACTTAACTATTTAGTTAAGTTTATAAATGATATTTAATTTGTTTTTCTTAGTGTTGATTCATATGAGGTTTGCCAGATGTTTTGATCATATAGCCATTGTTGTAAATCATCAAAACTAAAGGTTTTCTTTGCGGTCCATGTCAAGCTGTCAGAGTATTCAATGACTCCATCAATAACTTCAACTTTAACAAAGGCGAGGCTGCTGTCAACATTATATGTTTCTAGTAGTCTTTGTTTTGAATATGGACATTCTGTAAAGTTTATTTTGTGTAAATTTTCAAAACTATCAATGTTTAATGTGTTCAACATTGGAACAATGTATTCATTTTCAACATAATTACAATCATCACTACTATCACAAAACCATAAGTAGTAAGTTCCATCTTCATTGAGCAAAGTTGATTCTAAATTTTTAAAATCAATTTCTTCTGAATAAAGACTAACTTGGTGTGGTTGAGCTGCTTTGGCTAATTGTCTTTGGGGTTTTAAATTATTATAGGAAATCATTAAAAGTGATCCAGCTAAGACAACAAACAACACAATAAAAATACTGCCAATAATTTTCTTCATTACTTCACCTCTACTTATGATAATAACAAAGTAAAAGTTAAATATCAATTTAAATAATTCACTCTTGACATTATCCAAAACTGTTTTTGGAAAAAGTTGAAACATGTTATAATAGATTTGGTGATTTCGCTATGAAAGATAGATTAAAAGCAATATTATTAACAACTCTAATAATGGTAATAATTGGTATTTTATTATTTTTCAATTATTATTATTTTAAGCTTTCACCACAGATGCTATATGATAATGAAGATGAAGCTATTTTGCAATTATTTGAAAAAAATAACAACTTAAATAATTTATTGTTAGAAAGTCGTTACACCATAGAAGATATTTATTATAGTGCAGTAGATGATAATAATCTCTACTTATTTTTAACTAATGGCAACTTAATAAAAAGAGTTGACAAGTCATTATTAAATTATCAAAGCGTCAATGATGTTGCAGCTACTTTATTAAATGATACTGACTTTAAAATAGATTTAGCACATTATAATGAAAAACTTGTTTATGTCATTGTTAGTGATGACTATGATATTTTTATAGATTTTTATGATTATACAGAAGTATTTAGATATAGAAAAGGGATAGAAGATGAATAAAATCGCAAATGAAATATATTTTGATAAAGTCAGGTGGATTTTATCGCATTTAAAAGAATTAGATATTAGTAGCAATGAAGTAATCGTTATTTTATCAATTGTTGTACTGCAAGAACAGCACCAACAAGTAAATATTGAAGAAATCGAAAATATAACACCATTATCAAAAAAACAAATTGATGATGCAATAACGCTTTTAGCTTCTAAACATTACTTAGAAATTAAAATCTGTGCTGGGGAAGTTACCTTTAATATTGATCAAATTTTTCAAATGAAAAAAGCGGTTAATAATGATGTTTTGGATTTGTTTAAAATTTTTGAAGAAGAATTTTCAAGAATGTTAACGCAAGCTGAACTAGTATCTTTAAATCAGTGGATAAAATTATATGATCGCCAACTGATTATTAATGCCTTAAGAAATGCTTCAATTATGAATAAATTACATTTTAACTATATCAATCGAATTTTAGAAAATAGTCAAAATGAATAGAAGTGAAAGAATTTTAAATACAATTGAAGAAATGTTTCCAAATGCTAAAACAGAATTAGATTATAAAAATGTATTTGAATTATGTATTGCGGTTATTTTATCTGCACAAACAACAGATCTTGCGGTTAACAAGTTAACTCCAAAATTGTTTGAACAATATCCTGATGCAAAATCTTTAGCTAGGGCGAATCAAAAAGATGTTGAAAAAGTTTTACGGACAATTGGTTTATATCGAAACAAGGCTAAAAACATAATCGAGTTTGCCAATCAAATCGTTAATGACTTTGATAATCAAGTTCCAAATACAAAGGATCAGCTAATTACTCTAGCAGGTGTTGGTACAAAGACAGCCAATGTTATATTGTCTGAATACTTTAAGATACCAGCAATTGCAGTCGATACCCACGTTGAACGGGTGACTAAGCGCCTTAAAATTGTTAGGGAGAACTATAGTGTTTTACAAACAGAAAAGCGCTTAGAGCGCGCCTTACCTAAAGAACGTTGGTCACAAGCTCACCATTCATTTATTTTGTTTGGAAGATATCACTGTATGGCTAGAAATCCAAAATGTGATGTGTGTCCACTAACTGCAGATTGTAAATATTACACAACTATTAAACATAAACTATAAAAAGTAAAAAAGCATCCATTATAATTTGGATGCTTTTATTATGTCTTTGATTAATCAGTGAAGGCTTGGATTTTATTTATCTGTCCAACAAACACTTCATTTGGTAAATAGATGCGAGTGTCATCGTTTACTTTGTAGCGAGTAACCATTGCACTTGCATTAGCGTTTGGCGTTGCTACAACTGTTAAGTTTAAATTTGTGGCCCAATCAGTAAAGTTTGTATAACTTCCTGTTGGTAAACTTGTTTGATTGTTATTATTGCCAGCTAATTTATAATAGCTAACAGTAATGTCCATATTTTTTAGTGATTCTAATTCAAAGTCACGTCCAACAATACGCATGCCTTGATATTTAACACTTGCGACTTGACCAACCTTGCTTGGGTCAACTGTGGATTCATCACCATTGGCTGTCCATTTAGTTGGGTCTAATCCATACTCACTAATAAATTCTTGAATTTGAACTCTTGTAATGAATTGTGGAATTTTAATACTTTCGTTTAATTTTGGATTATCTAAGGTTTGACATGTTTCACTACCATTTTGTTGAGTGTTACCATAGTAGCCACAGATCTTAATTGTTTTATCATTTGGTATTTTATAGTCTTGGCTAAAGCTATTGTCTTCTGATTCAATTTCTTCAAATTTTTCACCATCAACATAAATGGTTGCCTTGTATCTAACTGGTCCAAAGATCCATGAAGGATGGAATAATCTTGTACCGGTTGCCTTTATTCTACCTAATGAAATATCATAGGTTGCGGATTTGATTTCACCATCATCTGGATACTCACTCCAAGAAAGGGTGACAGTTTTCTCTTTTTTACCAGCAATAATATCAGCATTAAATTCTTGTACTTGTTCAATGTCTAAACCTGACTTATCAATATCAACTAATTTTAAATATTTTTTATTTATTTCACCAGTAACAATGTATTCACTATCCATACCATCGACAGGGTTTGCATATGGGAAAGTACTTAATACGTGATTAAAGCTTGCAACACCAGCAGGTCTTGTAACATTACCTGGATTGTCTTGGCCTTTGTGAATTGTATTGAGTAATCTGACATTCATTTTACCAAGTGGATTCATATTATATTTGTAATTACTCCACCATGTTCCTTTATCGGCTTCTGCTTTATCCCAGCCCATCCAGACAACACTTGTATAGGCTTTTGAAGAGGCCATCATCCACTGGTCTTTACCAGCACCTTCAGGGATTCCTAAGTGGACTGCTGTATCTGCATAGTCTGTTGTTCCAGTTTTTGCATAAACTTGATATGGTCTTCCACCTAAAACTTCCATCCTATTAACAATACCGGCTGTAACATTATTAGCTTCTAATACTGAAACTAAATAAGCTGTTTCTTCTGAGATTACTCTTGTTTTTGGATATTCAAATTCATCTTTTATAATTTCATTATCAGCTGTTTCAACATATCTTACTGTGTGTGGTTTTGTGTAAAAGCCACCATTCATCATAACTGCTTGGGCTCCAAACAATTCTGCTGGTGAAACTAAAAACGTTGAGCCACCGATAGCGTATTGTGTATTATAATTATCGCGATTTACCTTTGTAAAGCCTAGGCTGTCATGTAAATAATCAGCAACAGCAGAGCGACTAATTTCTTGTTCAACTTGTAGTAAAGTTGCATAAGCTGGTGTATTAATAGATCTGGCAAGGGCTTCTTTCATTGACATTTCTCCACGATAGACTCCATCAAAGTTACTTAGATAAACATCAGTTCCTGCATATTGAGTTGGTCTATCTTCAACGACATGTGATGTTGCCCAGCCTAAGTGTTCAAAGGCTAGCGCGTATGAAATTAGTGGTTTTGTAACTGAACCTGGCTGTTGAAACATTCTTGTTGCTCTGTTTCTACCTTTTACTACTTGACTATCACGACCAGCACCTAAACCAAGTAGGGCTCCTGTTTCATTATCTCCAATAGCGATTGCGGATTGCATATACTCATCTGGATATACAAAGCCTTCACTTTTTTGAATTGCGGCAATATCTTCTTGGATTTTTGGATCCATGTTTGTATGAATAATTAGTGGTGTTGCGACAATGTCAATTCCTAATCTTGAATCAACTTCATCAATAACAGCATTTACATAGTCTAGATATGGGTTGTCTGAAGTTGTTAGTTCAGCACTAGCTTCATCAGTTAATTGATTTTCAATTTTAACTGCATTAGCAAGATTGGCTTCTTCTTTATCAATATAACCATGGTAAACCATTAAATCTAAAACTTGTTTACGACGGGTATAGGCATTTTCTAAATTTTCAATTGGACTAAAAGCATTTGGACGATTAACAACTCCAGCTAGTAGCGCACTTTCACTAATTGATAATTCAGATGCTGTTTTGTTGAAGTAGTACTGTGATGCACCTTCAACGCCACGTGAGTTTCCAGCACCATAGTTTATTTTATTTACATAATATTCAAATATTTGTTCTTTTGAAATTGTGTTTTCTAAATCTAGGGCTAAATTGATTTCTTGTGCTTTACGTGTTAGCTGTTTAGCTGAGGTTAGATGCGATGTTTTAATTAGCTGCATCGTAATTGTTGATCCACCTTGCGCAAAACGTCCAGCTTGAACGTTTTCAATTAGAGCTTTTGTAAATCTAGGAACATCAAAGCCTTGGTGTTTAAAAAATCGGGAGTCTTCAATTGAGACAAAGGCATCAATTAGATTTTGTGACATTTCTATATATTCAACATCTTGATACATGGCACCAGTTTCTGTATACATGCCTAGATCAAAGAATTGTTCACCATCTTTATCTAGTAAAATTGATGATGTTTCATTGGCTAAAACGGCCATATTTAAATCAGGAGTTCCAGCTGAAAGAGTTGCCCAAATAGCCCCAGCTCCTATAAAGCCTGCCAGCATAAAGAACAGCATTGTTAAAAGAAATGCGTTAAATTTTCCTAAGCCTGATAGCTTTTTGGCTTTTTTACTCTTTTTGGCCATATTATTTCCTCCACCATTATTTCCATTTTGATTTAATAAAACTTTATTGATTTCTTCTTCAGCAGCTTTAATGTTGTTTAAGCCTTCATCAACTAGGTCGGCCTCACTAAAACTAATAGTGTCTTCAACCTTGGTTTCCGTTTTTTTCATAAAAGGAATATCTAAATCATCTAAGGTATCACTAAAGTCAGCAGTTTTATCGTTTAAACTAGAAAAGACTTTTGTCTGCTCTAAGTTATCTTTTTGATCTTTCATAATAATCACTCTCTTTCAAAGTATAATTGGTCAATTATTTTCAAGTAGTCAACAGGTGGTGTTAGTGAAAATGGAATTAAATGGGCATTTTCTTTAAACCACTTGTAAGGAAGGCTGCGTCTTTTTTCATAATATAGGGGTATAATTTTTTTTGCACAAACATAGTATGTTTCACTAAAAGCTGTAAACCTAATTAAAACAAAGGCGATGCCATCTTGATTAATAACTCGTTTTAAATGTTGTATTTGGTGATCATGAATTGATGAAAAGGGAAATGAAGTTAATGAATTTGTTTGTTTAGCTTCAAAGTCAATTGCTCTTCCTTTATAAACACCATTGTAGTCAGTTGTACTAGGAGTTACATAGTAGGCCCTAGTAATTTCGGCTTTATTTCTTGTTGGATAACTAACATCAACAATTTGAATTGGAACCGGTTTTTTATGGATTACAGCCATATCTAGATCTAAGTAATAAGCATTTGTAATGTTTATATCATCTTCTAAAGCAATACCACGCTTTGAACTGTTTGCTAGATTTACTGAATTTTTAAACTTGGCTTTACTTCCATTTGGATATTTTATCATTTTCTCACCAATCATATTATAACTAAAATCACATAATATTGCTATAAATAAGAAACAAGAGTCTACACTCTAAATTGTCATAGTAATCCTATATATCTATAATTAGTCTTTACTTCCCTAAATAATCTATAAAAACAGTGTCTATAGAGATTATTTTAGAGGGTGTACCATTTATTAATCTTGTATATTCTGTTATAATGGTTATAGATTTGAGGATAAATGAATAAAGAGAGTTTTGGAGGACTGATTTTGTGGAAGATTTGCTGAAATTAAGTGCTGAGAAAATATACAATAAAGAATTTTCAATTGAATTTAAGGGTTACTCCCCAAAGGAAATTGACAGTTTTTTAGACGTTGTCATTAAAGATTATCAGATTATGGATAAGATTAGTGAAGAGTTATTTGATGAAAACAGACGTTTGAAATATGAAATAGCAACACTTGAAGCAGAAATCATTGAACTAAAAGCATCGCTTAAAGTCAGTGATGAAACCAAGGGTGTTAGTAATATCGATTTACTAAGACGTTTGTCCAGACTCGAAGAAATAATTTTAAATAAGTAATGACATTCGGACAATCGCTGGGAAACTAGAGGAAAGTCCATGCTCGCACACTCTGAGATGAGTGTAGTGTTTATGTAAGACGAAAAAATAAGTCTTAGCAGTGCAAACTGACGGCGGAAGAATCCTAAAGCTTAGGCTATGGAGTATTCTATAAAAGTGCCATAGAGACGAGCCTTGAAGGAAACTTTAAGGGTGGAACGGGGTAAACCCCATAAGCGAGAAACCCAAATATTGGTAGGGGAATTTAACATGGCGAATTCAAGCTAATGTTGAAACGTAATTTATTGCGTAGAGAAATGATTGTCACCGCAAGGTACAGAACATGGCTTACAGAATGTCATTACTTATTTATTAATTAACTATTGGTTTGGAGGCAACATGAAAGAAATCGGTAAGTTTTTAAAAGAACATAGACAAAGTTTAGATTTAAGTATTGCAGATATTTCAGATATAACCAAGATGAACATAAATATTATAAAAAACATCGAAGAGGGCAATGTCTCTTATTTTAGTAATGATTTGACCTATTTAAGATACTACGTAAAGTCTTATTCAAATGCAGTTAATGTTGACTTTGATTCAATTGATACAGAATTAGATGAAATAACCTTAGCTTATACGCAAAGTTTGCACACTTTAAAGTTAGATAGATTTAATGAGTTAAATGAGAGCATCAAAGGAAAACGTAAAACCACTAGTAGTGCTCCAAGTCGTGGTGGCATTAAAGTTGTCAGAAAATCAATTGACTGGACTTTGGTCTCATTAATATCGATTGTGACTTTAATCACTGCTTTTTTGATATATTCAGTTGTTATTAATTTAGCTGATAAAGAGCCAACTGATACAACACCGCCAGTTATTGATGTAATACCACCAACAGAAAAAGATCCAGAAAAAGAAGAACCAATTGAAGAGCCAACAGTACAACCTGTTGTTATTGTTAAAGAAGATCCAAACACATATTTAATAACAAATTGGCAAAGCCAAGAAAACTTTACAATAAAAACAGTATTTAGTAGAGATACGTGGGTTCAAATTAAAGTAAATGATCAAGTTGTTGATATTCCAAATGAAACGGGCAAAGATAAAATTTTCCGACTCAATGAAGAGTTAATTTTAGACAAAACTTATAAAATTAATGGTGAAGAAAAATCTTTTAATGCTAATGATGTAATTTCCATTAGATATGGTGTCATGTTAGAAAACAAGTTTTTTATAAATGAGAAAGAGTATCCATTAGATGAAAGTATTGCCAGTGCTAATGGTGGAACAAGTGTAATATTTAAATTAGATGTGGATGTGGATTAATGAATACACCAAATAAATTATCGATTTTTAGAATATCTTTAGTACCACTAATTGTATTAACCTTATTATTTCCTTATGCTCAATTTGGAATTAGTATGCCAACATATGTTATTAACGATGTTTTTATTCCTTTAAAAAATTTAATTGCCTTGTTTTTATTTGCGCTAGCTTCATTTACAGACTTTTTAGATGGCTACTTAGCCCGTAAATATGATCAAATAACGACACTAGGTAAATTTTTAGACCCAATTGCTGATAAAGTTTTAGTAAATACATTATTTATCTTACTAGCTTATCAAGGTGTTGTTCCAGTTGTTGCAGTCTTATTAATGATATGGCGTGACACAATGGTTGATGGGATTAGAATGATGGCCTCAGCTAAAGGAATAACAATTTCTGCAGGAATTTTAGGTAAGGTAAAAACAGTTTTACAAATAGTCACAATTATTTTTGTACTATTAAATAATATTCCATTTGAATTTTGGCTTTTACCTGTTTCTGATTTACTAGTATGGTTTTCAACCCTTGTAAGTTTATTGAGTGGTTATGCTTATTTTGTTGAAGCCAAAGATATTATTTTAGAAAGCAAGTAATGAAAAAGTTAATTGAAGTATTATCACAAAACAGTTTTAAAATTGCGAGTGTTGAAAGTTTAACTGGCGGTCTTTTTGCAAGTGAGCTTGTTAGTGTGGAAGGGGCTTCAAATGTTTATTTAGGAAGTATTGTCGCTTATGCTAATAATGTAAAGCAAGACTTACTGCATATTGATGCCAAGCTTATTGAAGAGTTTGGTGTTGTAAGTGAGCCAATCGCAAAGGCTATGGCCATTAGTGGACAAAAGATTTTTAACAGTGATGTTTGTGTCGCCTTTAGTGGAAATGCTGGGCCAAATACTTTAGAAAACAAACAGGTAGGCTTAGTATACACCTGTATAGTAATCATTGATGAGACTTATAATTATTGTGATAAGTTGTCTGGAAATAGAAATGAAATTAGAAAAAAAATCATAGATTTAGTAAAAATAAGACTAATTGATTTATTAAAAGGGGAAGGTGAGTAACAATGGCTAGAGATGAAAAGCTATTAGATGATACGCTCAAACAAATTCAAAAGCAATTTGGTAAAGGCGCAGTAATGAAACTAGGAGAGCGAGCTAATGTTAACGTTGATGTTATTAGTAGTGGCTCTTTATTAATTGACCAAGCACTAGGTGTAGGTGGCTATCCAAAAGGTAGAATAATTGAAATTTATGGTCCTGAATCATCAGGAAAGACAACATTAGCCCTACATGCAATTGCAGAATCGCAAAAAAAAGGTGGACGTTGTGCCTTTATTGATGCTGAACATGCAGTTGATCCACAATATGCAAAAGCTTTAGGGGTAAATATTGATGAACTTATCCTTTCACAGCCAGACTCTGGTGAGCAAGCTTTAGAAATCGCTGACATGTTAGTTAGAAGCCAGGCAATTGACTTGGTTGTTATTGACTCAGTTGCAGCCCTTGTCCCACAAGCAGAGCTTGATGGTGAAATGAGTGATGCAAACGTTGGTATGCAAGCGCGGATGATGTCAAAAGCAATGCGTAAAATGGCTGGGATTATGAACAGGTCAGAGTGTACAGTTATCTTTATAAACCAATTAAGAGAAAAAATTGGCGTTATGTTTGGAAACCCTGAAACTACTTCAGGTGGTCGTGCTCTTAAATTTTACTCTTCAGTTCGTGTTGATATTAGACGTGGTGAAGCAATTAAAGAGGGTAAAGACATTATTGGAAACAAGACGCGAGTTAGAATTGTTAAAAATAAAGTAGCGCCACCATTTAAGTTGGCCGAAATAGAAATAAGATATGGTGAAGGTGTTTCCCGTGTTGGTGAAATTATTGACTTAGGTGTTGAATATGACATTATTGACAAGGCTGGTTCTTGGTATTCTTACAAAGAAGATAAAATTGGTCAAGGTCGGGAAGCTGTTCGTGTTTATTTAAATAGTAATCCAAAAATATATGATGAAATTCATGAATTAATTAAAGAAAAAATGCTTGAGGCAAGTGCTCCAAGTGAAGAAGTCGAAGATTAAAAACAAAGAGCCTTAGTGCTCTTTTTTTAAAATTTAAAGGGATGATAAAATGATTAGATCACAAATTAAAATACATGCAATTAACTATGAAGAAAACATTATAGATAATATTGATGAAGCTGTTTTAAACATCAGTGAACAGATTCATTTAATGCCTGATTGTCACATTGGTTTGTCTGTACCAATTGGTTTTGTCGGTAAATTTAAAGCGGGCAAAATGATTCCCAATGCGGTAGGTGTTGATATTGGCTGTGGAATGAGTTTTATTGATATTCCAAAATGGGTCCATTTAGACTATAAAAAACTCCATAATGTTATTAATAGAAATATTCCAACGGGCTTTAATATTCACAAAAATTCGAGTCGCGATGTTTATTATTGGAATGAAATCAATGATTTACGCTATAATTTTACTGAAAAAGAAAAACACCGCTTTATTCACTCAATTGGGACTTTAGGTGGTGGTAATCACTTTATAGAATTAAATGAATTTAAAGTGGTTAATCGCTTAGTTGTGCACAGTGGTTCACGTAATTTGGGTAATCAAATTGCGAGACACTATCAAAAAATCGCTAATAAAAGTGAGGGTGAATATTTAAGTGGCAAGGACTATGATGATTACATCCATGACATGAAAATTGCGATGGAATATGCCAAACTGAATCGTAAAAGAATTATTGAAATAATACTTAAAAACTTCTTTTTTGAAGGTGTACCTTTTGAATATGAAATTGAAAGTGTCCACCACAACTACTTTGATGAAAAAAAGCGGATTGTTTATAAAGGTGCGATTGATGCAAGTTTAAACAAACGAGTCATTATTCCAATTAATATGCGTGATGGAACAATTATGGGCTATGGTAAGGGTAATGAAGATTGGATGTGTGCAGCTCCCCATGGTGCAGGGCGTATTTTATCTAGAACGGCAGCAAAAAAACAGTTGACTTTAGATAATATGTATCATGAAATGGCTGGCATTTTCTCACAAACACTATCGCATAAAACACTTGATGAACATCCAGATGCTTATCGTGACATTGATGAAATTTTATCAGTTATAAATGAAACTGTAAGTGATATTGAAGTTGGAAAAGTATTATTTAATTTTAAAGGTGATTAAAAAATCTGTAATTATGATTAATTGATAAATTATAAAATTTACTTTAAAAGTCATAAAAAATTGAATATCTCACACATAATCCAAAATATAGCTGCATACTCCTTATATAGGAGATAAAACATTGTTATATTTAGTGAAATTTAGTATTATGTAAAGGAACAGAAAGTGTTCAACTAGAAAAGGAGAACGAATATGGGGAATGTAGAGTTCATCTATCTAGTCTTAACAGGTATTGTTGGTATATTAGTCGGGTTACTAGTTATGGCCTTAATCGTAAGAGCGCAAGAGAAAAAAGCACGCGAAAGTGCAGTTGACATTGTTGAAGATGCTCGAATAAAAGCAGAAGAATTTACGAGATTAGCAAGGGCTGAAGCAAGAGAAGATATAGCTGAGCATCGCGCTCAAGTTGAAAGCGAATTAAAGAGTCGTAGAAGAGATCTTGAAAGTCAAGAAAAAATCATGATGACAAGAGAAAACAATCTTAACACTCGCGATCAGTCTTTAACTGATAAAGAAAAACATAACGAAAAAAAGAATAAGGAAATTACCGATAAAATCCAAAAACTAGATATTATGGAAGCAGACTTAGAAGTTAAGCTTGCTAACCAAGTTTTAGAGTTGCACAGAATTGCAAATCTAAGCGAACATGAAGCAAAAGAAGAAATTTTAACAAATGTAAAAGATGGAATGCAAGATGAAATCACACTATTTATGCGTGATCAAGAAGATGAAGCAAGATCAAAAGCACAAGAAGCCGCTAAAAACATTATAAGTTTAGCAATTCAAGGCAGTGCCCAAGAAGAAGCTCAAGATCGAACTGTTTCAGTTGTCTCACTACCAAGTGAGGAAATGAAAGGTAGAATTATTGGCCGTGAGGGTAGAAATATCCGCGCTATTGAAAAAGCCACTGGTGTTGACTTAATTATTGATGACACACCTGAAGTAATTACTGTTTCTTGTTTTGATCCAATTAGACGTGAAGTTGCAAGAATGGCGATTGAACATTTGATTAAAGATGGTAGAATTCAACCAAGTAGAATTGAAGAAGTAGTTTACAAAATGCAAAAAGAATTAGACGACAACATTATGAAGGTTGGAGAAGATGCAGTCTTTAAATTAGGTGTTGGAAAAATGGACCGTGAACTAATTAAATTAGTAGGAACATTACGCTATCGTTACAGTTATGGACAAAATGCATTGGACCACAGTTTAGAAGTGGCTCATATTGCAGGTGTTATGGCTGCAGAAATTGGTGAAAACCAAAGTTTAGCAAAACGTGCTGGACTACTACATGATATTGGTAAAGCGCTAGACTTTGAAATGGAAGGAACCCACGTTGAACTAGGCTATAAAGTAGCTAAAAAACATGGTGAAAATGAAATTATCCTAAACTCAATTGAATCACATCATGGTGATGTTGAAGCAATCCATCCTATTTCAATATTAGTTGAAGCAGCTGATACATTAAGTGCAGCAAGACCAGGAGCTCGTTATGAGTCTTTTGAAAACTACATTAGAAGATTGGAAGATTTAGAAAAGATTGGCGATTCCTTTAAGGGAGTTAAAAAATCTTATGCAATCCAAGCCGGTAGAGAAATTCGTGTTATCGCAATTCCTGACCAGTTAGATGATAATGCTTGTTACCGTACTGCAAGAGAAATTAAAGAACGTATAGAGAGTGAATTAACTTATCCTGGACAAGTAAAAGTTACTGTAATTAGAGAAACCAGAGCAAGCGCGACCGCTAAATAATGAAGATATTATTTATAGGTGACATTGTCTCAAAACCAGGAAGAACTGTCTTAGAAAAACATTTAAAAACATTACAAAAAGATCACAATATCGACTTTACAATCGTAAATGCTGAAAATGCTGCTCATGGTAAAGGTTTAACGCCAAAAATATTTAATCAAATTATCAATTTTGGTGTTGATGTAATTACTTTGGGTAATCATGCATATGCAAAAGAAGAAATCTTTCAAATTATTGATGATGAAAAAATTGTTAGACCAATCAACTTAACAACATCAAAAATGGGTCAGGGTTATCGAATTTATGATGTATTAGGTAAAAAGGTTTTAGTAGGAAATATTTGTGGTGAAGCTTTTATGCACAACGTTGATCCAAATCCATTTATCGCAACGCAACAATTTATTGATGCAAGTGCTGATATAAAGATTATTGACTTACACGGTGAAGCAACTGCAGAAAAAGTAGCTTACATGCATCACTTTAAAAATGACTTAACCGCAATCTTAGGAACGCACACCCACGTCCAAACAGCTGATGAAGACATCTTTAATGGCTGTGCTTATATAACTGATGTTGGAATGAGTGGTCCATATGAGAGTGTTATTGGTCGTGACATTGATGAAGTAGTATCAAGATTTGTTGAAAACAAACAAACTTACTACACTGTATCAAAAAATGAAGCTGCCTTATGTGGTGTTGTTATTGAAATAGATGAACAATCAAATCGTGCGATTAGCATAGAAAGAATTCAGATTAGGCCATAGTTATTGATAAAACGTTTGATAATTGTTATAATTGTTAAGCAAAATCAAATAGCGGCTAAACATTTAGAAGTTAAAAATGTTATATAAATGATTAAACATAATCATAATAATATAAGCCAAGCATTATGCTTGGCTTTTTAAAAGGAGAAATATGGAAAAAAACTATAAAATGCCTAATCTAAAAGATGCAAGTAAGCGTACTGATGCAATTTCAAAGATAGAAGATAATCTTTTTTCAATACCAGACTTTGTAAAAGATATTGGTGTCGGTAGAAATTTTTATTTAAGAACTTATGGCTGTCAAGCAAATGAGCGTGATGGTGAAGTAATGCTGGGGATATTTGAACAACTTGGTTATACAAGAGTGTTTGAGACCCAAGAGGCTGACGTTATATTATTAAACACATGTGCAATAAGAGAGGGTGCTGAAGACAAAGTTTTTGGTGAGTTAGGTTCACTAAAACGATTAAAGCGAGAAAACCCTGATTTAATCTTAGGTGTTTGTGGATGTATGGCTCAAGAAGAAAGTGTTGTAAAGCGAATTTTAAGTACATATCAACACGTTGACCTAGTTTTTGGAACTCACAATATTCACCGCTTGCCACATCTTTTAGGACAAGCAATTTTATCAAAGGAAAAAGTTATTGAAGTTTATTCAAAAGAGGGCGAAGTAATTGAAAACTTGCCTTCAAGTCGTGTTGGTAAACACAAGGCTTGGGTCAATATAATTTATGGTTGTGACAAGTTTTGTTCATACTGTATTGTTCCATATACAAGAGGTAAAGAACGTTCAAGGTTAATGGAAGATGTTATGAGTGAAATCAATGAAGTATTACAAGCGGGCTACAAAGAGGTAACCCTATTAGGTCAAAACGTTAATGCTTATGGAAAAGACTTAGAAAATGGCACGACTTTTGCAAAACTTTTACAAGCAGTTGCCGATACTGGTATCCCTAGAGTTAGATTTATGACATCACATCCTTGGGACTTTGGTGAAGAAATGATTGAAGTTATTGCGAATAATTCCAATGTTATGCCATTTTTTCATCTGCCTGTTCAATCAGGTAATGATGCGATTTTAAGAATGATGGGACGTCGCTATACAGTTGAATCATATAAAGAGATTTATGATAAATTAAAGGCTAAAATTCCAAATTGTAGTTTTACAACAGACATTATTGTTGGTTTTCCAAATGAAAGTGAAGAGCAGTTTCAGCAAACTTTAGATCTTTATGAATATTGTAAATTCGACTTGGCGTATACTTTTATTTATTCACCAAGAAAAGGTACACCAGCTGCGCGTTTTGAGGATAATATTTCTGATGAAGTAAAATCTGAAAGACTGCAACGTTTAAACAAAATTGTTACTAAGTATGCCTTAGAAAATAATGAGAAATACTTAAACAAAACAGTTAAAGTTTTAGTTGATGGACCAAGTAAGAAAAACCCACATGTGTATAGTGGTTATAGTGAAACAAACAAGTTGGTAAACTTTACTCCAATAAAAGCTAAAGTTGGCGATATAGTTGAAGTACTCATTACAGAGACAAAGTCTTACTCACTAAATGGCACTGAAAAATAGGACCTCGGTCCTTTTTTCTTTTAGTGTAAATCCTTGGTTTTAAGCCTATTTATGTTATAATGGCTAAGACAGATTATTAAGACATAGACAAATAATAAAGATTTACGTAAGGTAATGTGTTCACATGATAATAATATAAAATATAAATCATAATGGAGGAATAATAATGAGTAATATAAAGATTTTTTCGCTTGGAGGACAAGACGAAGATGGAAGGAATATGTATGTAGTTGAAATTGGTGCAGACATATTTTTAATAGATGCAGGATCAAAGGAAGCTGAAGTTGGACAATTAGGTGTTGAAAAAATTATCCCAGACTTTTCCTATTTAAAAGAAAATGCAAATCGCTTGAAAGGGTTATTTATAACCCACGCTCACGATGATGCAATTGGTGCACTGACACAACTTTTAGAAGAGGTAAAAGTACCAATTTATACAACAGAGCTAACAGCTGAAGTGATTAAACCAATGCTGGCTAAAAGAAACATAAAAAATGCAGAGATTAATATAATTAAACGTTCACAAGAATTTAATGTCGCTAATACTAGAATTAGAACTTTTGCAATGACAAATTCAGTACCTGACTCTTTTGGTATTGCGATTAGTACACCAGCGGGTAACATTGTTTATACAAGTGAATTTATTGTTGACTATGACATTGGCTTGCATGCTTTTTCATCTGACATTGTTGAATTAGCAGAAATCGGTAAAGAAAAAACATTAGCACTTTTAAGTGAGTCAGTTGGCTCAACAAGAGAGGGCTATACAGCTCCAAAGCATAAGATTTCTCATGTTTTAGAGTCACATATCAATGAGGCACCAGCAAGAATTATCATTACATCATATGCCCAAAACATATATCGTGTTATTGAACTTGCTGAACTTTGTAATCGAAACAATAAAAAATTATTTTTCCATGACAAAGGTATGCTTGACACAATGAATTTATTGAAAAAATTAAACTACTATCACATGCCTAAAAATGTTGTGGCAACTTTAGAAGACTTAGAAGATAAAAACACAATTATTTTAGTAACTGGTGATGGTTCAGAAGTATTTAATAAAATGTTTGCGATAACTTCAGGTGAAGATAATCGCTTAACTCTAAAAGATGATGACACAGTGTTAATTGCATCACCAATTGTAGCAGGTGTTGAAGTTGAAGCAATTCAATTAGAAAACGAACTGTATAAAGATGACCACAAGGTTATTACTATTGGTAAAGATGATCTTTTAGCAATGCATGCATCGCAAGAAGATTTAAAAATGATGTTGTATTTATTTAAACCAAGATATTATATTCCAGTTAAAGGAAACTATCGCCACTTAGCAGGTAATGCTGATATAGCGATGGGCCTAGGCTTTACAGCTGATCGCATTGTGCTATTAGACAATGGTCAAGTTGCAACCTTTGAAAATGGTCGTTTAAAAAGTGCTTCTAACATGATTAGTGCTGAAGATGTTATGGTTGATGGTACTGATAATTTAGAAGAAGGTAGTCTTGTTTTAAAAGATCGTGAAACTTTATCAACTGATGGCGTTATTATCGTTGGAGTTTTAATAGATCATAAAACCAAAGAAATTATTGGTGGACCAGATATTCAATCACGTGGTTTAATTTATGTTCGTGATGCTAATCATATCTTAAAAGAAGTTAGCAAGATCATGGTTGATACACTAAATTTAGCAGTAAAAGAAAACCGTTATACAAATATTGATGTCAGATCAGAAGTTAGATCAAAGGCAGGACGCTATGTAATGAAGGAAACTGGAAAACGTCCAATGATTCTACCAGCAATTGTAGAAATCAGTAACTAGGAGGATTTCATGGCAAAAGCATCAAATAAAAAACAAACACAAGGGCTAGTAGTGACTATTACTAGCCTTATTGTAATTGTTATATCAATTATTGCCTTTGCAAAACAAGGAGTAATTGGCATATACGCTGATAAGGTTATTAGATATACTTTTGGCGATTTTCACTGGATTGCCTACATAGCTCTAATTAGTGCTAGTTTATATGTAATATTTATTCGAAATAAAATGAAGTTAACACTTAAACAAACAATTGGCTATGGCTTATTGTTTGTTTCATTATTATTAATGTCTGCAACCATAAAAAATTATGACTTAATTGGTTGGCCAGCTTTTAGCTACTTTTTTAGTAATTCAAAATTAATCTTTAATTATGAAATGATTGCGAGTGGTGGCTTATTGGGGGTTTTATTGTATGCTCTTTTTACAGCCCTGGTTGGAAGTTTAGGCACTATTTTATTTTTACCAATAATGATGATAGTAGCACTTGTTTTAATCTTTGATTATAAAAAATGGCTTAAAAAATACAATGAATTTATTAAGGCACAAAAAGTTAAAAATGCTAAAAAAGCTACAGAGAAAAAGTTGAAAAAAGCCGAGTATAAAATTGGCGATGAAAACTTAGCTAAAAAAGCTGAACCTGTTAAAAAGAAAAGCGCTTTTATTACATTGCCTGATAAGCCAGTTGGTCATGATCAAATAACGATGGTCTTAGAAGAAGATAACAAGCGTACAGTTGGCGGCAAGCCATACATACTACCACCACTAAATCTTTTGGACACTAAAATTGAAAGTCAAACTTCTTCAAAAAACAAAGCGGCATCTGATATAAAAGGACAAAAGCTTGTTGAAGTGTTGAGTGATTTTAACATTGATAGTGAACTTGTTGGTGTCCATATTGGCCCATCAGTAACTAAATTTGAAATAAGACCTGACTCATCAGTTAAAGTTAGCAGAATTAGTTCAATTCAAGATAATATTAAAATGGAACTAGCTGCTAAAACAATTAGAATTGAAGCACCAATTCCAGGTAGAAATACTGTTGGTGTTGAAATTCCAAACATTGAAAACACACCAGTTAAACTATATGAACTACTACGTTCAATGCCACCAGAGCATTTTGATGAGCCTTTACTGTTTACTTTGGGTAAAGATTTAATGGGCAATACAGTTTATTGTGATTTAACAAAAATGCCCCATCTTTTGATTGCTGGAGCTACTGGTGCTGGTAAGTCTGTTGCAATGAATGCAATAATTACAACTATATTAATAAGGACAACACCAGAACAAGTGCGATTATTATTAATTGATCCAAAAAAAGTTGAATTTACCAATTTTGCCCATGTACCACATTTAATTACGCCAATTGTTACAGAACCTGAAAAAGCTAATAAAGCATTGTCTAAAGTAGTAGAAATAATGGATGAGCGTTATTTACAATTTTCAGAAATCGGTGTTAAAAATATTGGGGCATATAAAGAGTATCGTTTTAAAAACCCAGATAAAAAACTAAAAGACTTAGAATTGATTGTCGTTATTATCGATGAGTTAGCTGATTTAATGATTGTTGCCGGAAAAGAAGTTGAGGGAAGTATTCAGCGTATTACCCAACTTGCAAGAGCGGCAGGTATTCATTTAATTGTAGCAACTCAAAGACCATCAACTGATGTCATTACTGGAATTATCAAAGCCAATATTCCTTCAAGAATATCGTTTGCAGTTTCTAGTGGTATTGATTCAAGGACGATTTTAGACGCTGTAGGAGCTGAACGTCTCTTAGGTAATGGAGACATGCTTTATTATCCTGTGACTTACTCAGCACCATCTAGGCTACAAGGTGTCTTTGTATCAGATGAAGAAGTTAGCAAGATTGCTGACTTTGTATCTAAGGCTGGTGGACCAGATCATTTTGAAGAGTTTAAAAATTTGGACGAAAATGAAGATTTAATCGCAATGCCGATGGCATTTGATGATCCACTTTTTGAAGATGTTAAAATGTTTGTTATTAGAGAGAAAAAAGCTAGTACATCACTGATTCAAAGAAGCTTTGGAATTGGTTATAATCGAGCTGCAAGAATTATTGATGCACTTGAGGCTAAAGAAATAATTGGGCCAATGCAAGGCAGCAAGCCTCGTGATGTATTTGTAGATGAAAGTGATTTAGAAGATAACTAACCTTTATTGGTTGTTATCTTTTTTTATAAATAGCTAATATAGCTAAACGCTTTCATTAAATAAGATAGCATATGCTAACTGTGTTGAAATTGTGTTAGTTAAGTTTGACAAAGTTGGTATATCAAGGTAATATTTAACCATAGGGAAACCTAAAAAGATGGAGGAAAAAAATAATGAAAAAAATATTTAAATTATTACTAGCATCATTATTAACATTATCGCTTTTAGTGGCTTGTGGAGGCACTACTGATAATGGAGGTACAGATGTAGAAGAAACTAAATTTAAAGTAGTAGCGGTACTTGACTCAGGAGGAATTGATGACAAATCATTTAACCAATCTTCTTGGGACGGAGTTCAAAGATTTTTAAAAGACAACAACTTAAGTTCTGATCACGCTACATACCTAACGTCAAAAGCTGACGGTAGTGACTATGTACCAAACTTAGACAGAGCTGCAAGTGAAGGCGCAGATATGGTTATTGCTATCGGATTCTTATTCGAAGACGCAATCTCTGAAGTTGCACCAAAACATCCAGACACAGCTTTTTTATTCATTGATGGTTTTGTAGAAGGTGTACCAAATATTCATAATACTTCATTTGCTGAACATGAAGGTTCATACCTTGTAGGTTTAATCGCTGGAGCAAGAGCAGCAGCTGATGGAAGTAACCGTGTAGGATTTGTCGGTGGATTCCCAGGAGCTGTAATCGGAAGATTCCAAGCTGGATTTGAACAAGGTGTTTGGGAAGCAAACCCTGAAGCAGTAATTGATATTCAATATGCTATGAGCTTTGAAGACACTTCAAAAGGTGATTCAATCGCAACTAAAATGTATGACGATGGATCAAACATTGTAATGCATGCTGCTGGAGCAGTAGGTAATGGTGTTATTAATGCTGCACAAAACCGTGATGGCGTATTCGTAATTGGTGTCGATAGAGACCAGTATGAAGACGGAGTAGATCAAGATGGAGAATCAGTAATCTTAACTTCTATGATCAAACGTGTTGACGTTGCTTCATATAACTTCTTACAAGAATACTTAGACAATGGAGAAATTAAATCAGATTTATTTACTTTCAACATGGCTAATGATGGAATCGGTGCTGAGTTAACTGAAGATAGAAACTTAACATCAGATGAAATTACACTTGTTAAAGAATACCAAGAAAAAATTAAATCTGGAGCTATTAAAGTTTCACAAGATCCTGTAATTCCAGACCAAACTGCTTGGAAATTATCAGAAGTAGAATAAAAATTAAATTAGATGGAGAAGAAATTTGAAGTTTCACGACTCCAGGTAGACACTACGTCTATTTAATAACAATGTTATTAATCAAAGGCTTCTTGTTTTATACAAGAAGCTTTTGTTTCATTTATACGCTAAATTTATATGATATAATGGTAGTAATGATAGAAACATGGAAGGGGTTGAGTATATGACTTACGAGGTTGAAATGCTAAATATTACCAAAGAGTTTCCAGGGATTAAAGCAAACGATAATGTCACTTTAAGAGTAAAAAAAGGTAGTATTCATGCATTGTTAGGTGAAAATGGAGCCGGTAAATCAACTTTAATGTCTGTGCTTTTTGGCTTATATCAAGCAGAGGAAGGCATTATTAAAGTTAGAGGGCAAGAAGTAGTAATTAAAGATCCAAATGATGCTTCTGATTTAGGAATCGGAATGGTCCATCAACACTTTAAATTAGTTGATAACTTCACAGTCACTCAAAACATTATTTTGGGTAGTGAGCCTGTTACCAAGGCCAAAACAATTAATTACAAGTTAGTAAATGAAGAGATTAAGAAAATTTCTAACGATTACAAGTTAGCGGTTGATCCAACAGCTAAGATTCAAGATATTTCTGTAGGGGCACAACAAAGGGTAGAAATCCTTAAAATGCTTTATAGAGATGCTGAAATTTTAATATTTGATGAGCCTACTGCCGTATTAACACCACAAGAAATCGTAGAATTAATAAGTACAATGCGTGAGTTAGTAGCGGCTGGTAAAACAATTATCTTAATTACACATAAACTAAAAGAAATTATGGAAGTTGCAGATGAATGTACTATTTTACGTCGCGGTCGCTATGTTGGCACTGTAAATGTAAAAGAGAGTAGTGAGCGTGAACTTGCAGAATTAATGGTTGGACGTGAAGTTGACTTTAACGTTTATAAACCTGAAAAAGAAGCTGGAGATGCAGTTCTCGAGATTAAAAATTTAAATGTATTAAATACTAGAGGATTGCCAGCAATTAAAAATTTAAGTTTAGATGTAAAAGCAGGAGAAATTTTAGGTATTGCGGGCATTGATGGCAATGGTCAAGATGAACTAATTTATGCTTTATCTGGTTTAAGTGCAATTGAATCTGGAACAATTAAATTAAATGGTGAAGAAATTAGTAAAATGGATATAAGAACTAGAACTGATAAAGGTTTAGGGCATATTCCATCAGACCGTCACCGTCATGGTTTAATCTTAGATTTTATGATTGAAGAAAACTTTATAATTCATGATTACAACAAACCTAAATTTAGTAAAAATGGAATTATTAACTTTCCAAATGTAACTAAACACGCCGAAGAGTTAATAGAAGAGTTTGATGTTAGACTTGGCGAAGGTCCAAAGACAAGTACTAGATCTATGTCTGGTGGTAATCAGCAAAAAGCGATTATTGCTCGTGAACTTGATAAATCACCTGATTGTCTTTTAGTAGTACAGCCAACAAGGGGACTAGATGTTGGTGCAATTGAGTATATACATGCAAGAATCATTGAAGAGAGAAATAAAGGTAAAGCAGTACTTTTAGTTTCATTTGAATTAGATGAAGTTATTGCCTTATCTGATCGTATCGCTGTATTGAGTAGCGGGGAAATTACTGGGATTGTCAAACCTGAAGACACAACTGAAAATGACTTAGGTTTAATGATGACAGGTGTACGTTTGGAGGAGTTAGAAAATGAATAGGGGCAAAAATAAAGCGTTAGTACCTTTATTATCAATATTAGCTGGGATTTTAATTGGTTGTATATTGTTGATTCTAACAAACAAAAACCCAATTATACTTTTCCAAGAACTATTAAAAGGTTTGACGGGAATGGATTTAGCGCGCGGTAAAATAATTCAATTACGTTATATTGGTGAATTACTTGTTGCGACAATGCCACTTGTTTTAACAGGACTTGCGATTGCTTTTGCATATAGAACTGGATTATTTAACATCGGAGCAGAAGGTCAAGTTATTATGGGAAGCTTGTTTACAATCTTTGTTGCAACCCAGATAGAATTGCCAATGTTTCTACATATTCCAGCATCAATAGCCGCTGGAGCATTAGGTGGTGCACTTTGGGGATTAATACCGGGTGTGCTCAAGGCCTACTTTAATATTTTAGAAGTCGTTGTTGGAATCATGCTCAACTATGTTGCTCTTTATGTTAGTAACTACTTTGTAGTTAACATGGAAGGCTACAAAAACATGATTTCACCTAAAGTTTTACCAACAGCATCACTAAGAGTACAGTGGCTATCAGATTTATTTGATGGTTCAAGGTTTCACTTAGGGATCTTTGTAGTTATTATTGCTGTAGTTGCTTATTGGTTTATAATTGAGAAAACTACTTTTGGATATAACTTAAGAGCAACCGGCCACAATAAAGATGGGGCTCAATATGCTGGTTTAAAAGTAAATAGAAATATTGTTTATTCAATGATGATTTCAGGCGCCTTTGCCGGTGTTGCTGGATCTTTATTAACACTTGGTACATTTGGCCACGTATTAACGATTACAACCTTTGGTAACGTTGGTTATGATGGGATTGCAGTTGCCTTAGTTGGTAACTTGTCGGCCCTTGGTGTTAGTTTTGC
>LFRM01174052.1_pt1 | contig 33598 bp, 37 predicted proteins | sample 618341 | NCBI WGS metagenome assembly LFRM01 (sample SAMN03654438, study PRJNA283298) | anaerobic digester metagenome | isolation source: pool of bioreactors CSTR01a, CSTR02a, and CSTR03a thermophilic anaerobic... | place: Denmark: Kgs. Lyngby | collected 2014-05-21 | reverse complement strand
GGCTGGGATCTGGGGAATAGCAGCGGGTGCAGGGTTTGCAGCCATCATCCCGCCGCTGGCTGCCTCAAGGCGGCAGCGGCGGCAGCAAGCTAGATTGGAGCTTCAGCTGCTCGATGGGCTCACACTTATGCAGGGCGGGCTGCAGGCAGGGTTTAACCTTTTTCAGGTACTGGAGCTGGTGGCCCGGGAGATGGAACCACCTCTGGCCGCCATCTGCAGCCGGATCATTAGTGAAGTCCAGCTGGGTGTACCTATGGATACCGCTTGGGAGCGGGCTGGACAGCAAGTCTCCAATGAGACGTTTTCACAACTTGTTACAGCCGTGACTATCCAGCGGCAGATGGGTGGAGACTTGGTCTTTGTCTTGGGCACCTTGAGGGAGTCGCTGCGGCAGAAACTGAATCTAGCATCCAAGTTAAAGAGCGTGACATCACAAGGCAGATTGACCGGCATCGTAGTGGCTGCCTTGCCCATCGCCTTGGGAACCATAATTCATGTCATTTTGCCAGAGTTTATTCGACCGCTGCTGGTGGATCCCATTGGGCAGCTGCTGCTGGGGATTGCCTTGGCCTTGGACATGGTGGGCACGTGGATGATCAGCCGGATCTGCCAGTTGGATCCATAGGAGGTGGTTTTTCTGGACTGGATTCTGGCGGGATGTTACGGAAGCTGTGCGGCACTGGTTTATCTTTGGTATGAAGAGATAAAATCCAGCTGGCTGGCCTGGCGGAAACTCGATTCTCCGGCGGGTTTCGACGGAAAAGGCTGGCAGCTGTTTCAGGTGGTAATCCGGGGGCTGATATCTGATCTGGGAGCAAACCTGTGGCGGCGCCTGGGCTGGCAGAAGCTGAGGCAGGACAGTCTTCACCGTCTAGCCGCAGCCGGATATCCGGCGGGCTTAACCATCCAAGAGCTGTGGGGCTGGCGCTGTATAGCCGCTGCCGGCGGCCTGGCCCTTTTATATCTCCTCCGATCTGGCCCCTTGTTGGCCGTTTTCGGAGGATATCTGTGCAGCCGTCTACCCTATTTCTGGCTGACAACAGCCGGCAGCAAGCGGGAAGCGGCTATCCGCCGGGCATTGCCCGCAGTACTGGACCTGCTTGTCATCTGCACCGGGGCCGGGCTTACCTTCGATGCCGCGGTAGCGGTGATTGTTGAAAAGAGCCAGCCTAACCCTCTGATCGATGAGCTGCGGCTGGTGCTGCACCATATGCGGATGGGAGACAGCCGGCAGGAAGCCCTGAGGCGGATGTCGGTGCGGACCCGGGATCCCGATGTTAAGTCGGTGTGTGCGACATTAATCCAAGCAGACCAGCTGGGTACCAGCATCAGTTCTACTCTTGTGCTTTTGGCCAACCAGATACGTATAAGCCAAGGGCAGCGCGCTGAAGCTCGGGCTAACCAGGCTCCAGTCAAACTACTGTTCCCCCTGGTGTTCTTCATCTTTCCCAGCCTGCTGGTGGTGTTGTTTGGCCCGGTCTTTTTGGGGGGAAGAATCCAATGAGCGTCTGCCGGCGGGCTGGGAGCCGGACTGGGAAGACTCGCCGCCCATATGCTTTAGAGCTTGCTGGTATGTGTTCATGAGAGGACCGGGAGAGGGGCAGGAGAATGGGGACAAGGGTAGAATACATACGCTATACAGATAAATACAGTTCGGTCCGCTAGGGGAGCATCTGCTGAGAGTGGAACCAACCGGTTCCTGACCCTTCGAACCTGTTAGGTTAATACCTGCGTAGGGAATGCGGTGAGGTTATGAGTTGCAGCCGTAGCCCGTGGTTACGGCTTTTGTCATCCCTGGGAACGGCCGAACCAAGGAGGCGTTTTTATGCAGAAGAAATGGGATACTCGGGTGATGGTGGAGATTGCAGTGGCAGCAGCCCTGGCTCTAATCCTGGGCATGCTGCGGCTCTACCGGATGGCTTACGGCGGCTCCATAACGTTGGAGATGGTACCCCTCTTTGTGATCAGCCTGCGGCATGGGGTGAGAGCTGGTATGTGGTCGGGCTTTATCGCGGGGATTCTGAATCTTTTCTTGGATCCTTATATCATCCATCCCATCCAGCTGGTAATGGACTATCCCCTGCCCTTTGCAGCGCTGGGGCTTGCCGGCCTGTTCCCTAACCGGCCAATGATTGGCTTGGTATTGGGAACAGCTGGCCGCTATGTCATCCATGTGCTATCTGGAGCCATCTTCTTTGGAGCATATGCCCCGGAGGGAATGAACCCCTGGATCTATTCCTTGGGATATAATGCCAGCTATATCGTTCCCAATGGGATTATAGCCATCGTCGTCATTGGACTGCTGCTCCAGACCCCGCTTCTCAAGACTGATAAGAGTAGAGGTAGAGGAAGATGAAGGCAAGCTCCTGCAACCGGCGATTTACCAGGGCGTTGGTTTTCTGCAACGGGGAGTTCTCTCCGGAAAGCGTCCCTGAGCTTGAAGCCGATGATCTGATTATCTGTGCCGACGGAGGATTGGAGCATGCCTTAGCCCTAGGCATCAAGCCCCACGTTGTACTGGGAGATTTCGATTCCTTAACTGGAGACCTGCGCCGGCGCTTGGAAGAAGGCGACCCGGGGCTGGGTGCAGTGTACCAGTACCCTGTGGAAAAGGACAAGACTGACGGCCAGATAGCGGTAGAATACGCCGCGGGCAGAGGTGTAAGGGAAATCTGGCTTCTAGGCGGCCTGGGAGGCCGCCTGGACCACGCCTTGGGTAATGTGTTCTTGGGTGCTGTCGCCAGCTTCGACGGAGTCTTGAAGGTGTTGGGGAGGGGAGAGTCGGCAGCTATTCTAAAGGGTCCAGGTAGACTGGAAGTTGCCGGGGGTGTTGGGGACCGCGTTTCCCTGCTTCCCATCACGGAATCCTGCACTGGTGTAGCTGTTAACGGCCTCTATTACCCCTTAAAGGGAGAGACACTCTACCGTGGTGATACCAGGGGATTGAGCAACGAATTGGTCTCCTGCACGGGTTGGGTGGAGTTGGCGGCGGGCCTTCTGATTGTCATCCATACCAAAAGGAAAGAAGGTCAATAGGATAGGTCTGTCACAATCAAGGGTGAGGCTGAAGAACGTCTTGGGGACAGGGGATTATGTGCAAAACAGGCGACAGATTGTCGCCTGTTGACTATGATGCATAAATCGAGTAAGACTAGGGCCGCACTCAGAAGCAAGGGATGCCTTAGATAGCGCGGCTGGCTTTGCCTCCCTTAAGGCATCTGGTACAAACGTACCTTCGGGCAACAGTCCCATTCCAGTGAATTTTAACCCGCTGCAGGTTGGCATTCCAGCGGCGGCGGGTCTTTCTGTTGGAGTGGGATACGTTATTGCCTGCGGCAGTACCCTTATTGCATACGACACAGCGTCGGGCCATAGTTTCGCACCTCCTTGCTTCACGTAAACAAGCACCTTGTTAAGGTTTCTGTCACAGTCTTTTCCCATTGTAGCACAAGCGTTAGCTGCAGGCAAGGCTCCTGATGGGGATTATCGTGCCCCTTCTTATATTGAATAATCACTTGCGGTCATTTATACTGGTTGGGACCCGATATAATGGACTGCGATGGCCTGCAAAGCGGCAGTGCCTGATGTACAGATAAACAGAGCGGTGAGGGGGGAAGCTGATGAACCACTGCACCAACTGTCATGACCATGGCCATGTGTGTGCCAGGAATGTGCCGATCTTTGCGTCTCTGGGCCTTGATGAACTGGTGGAGATCAATAACCTTATCCGTTCAGTAGAGTATGAGAAGGGTGAGCTCCTGTTCAGCCAGGGCGACACCGGCACGAACCTGTATATTGTCCGGAACGGCCGAATTAAGCTCTATACAGTATCAGCCGATGGAAGGCAGCAAATCCTTCGCATATTGGAGCCGGGAGACTTCTTTGGAGAACTGGCACTGTTTCAGGACGCACCGCAGAACTGCTTCGCTGAAGCAATGGAGTTTAGCCAGGTCTGCCTCCTAAGCCGTTCCGATATGAATGCATTGCTGACGAAAAAGCCATCGGTGGCAGCGGCCCTGCTGGCGGCAGTCAGTGCCCGCCTTGCCCAAGCAGAGAGGTTTATTGGGGACTTGGCACTGAAAAGCGTTGAGGAGCGGTTGGTTTCATGGCTGATGATGGAGGCGGAGACAGGGATCCATCGGGATGGTGAGATTGAGATTAGCTCACCCCTCAGCAGGGAGGAGCTGGCCCATCTATTGGGAACAACAATTGAGACCGTCAGCCGCCGTCTTAATGCCCTCCAGGCCGAGGGGCTGCTGGCCCTGCAGGGGCATAGGTCCATCATTATCCGGGATCTTGAGAGCCTAAAACGGATCTTGACGAAATGAATCTGTTTAACCTGCTTTGTTGAGCGATCTGTACCGGGGATGGCTTTGTCCCGGGTACGCTCCTGGGTGAGCAGTAGGAATAACCTTGATAGTTCTAAAGTAGAATATGGGTGACCGGCGGGGCCCCTGACGCCGGCTTTCAAGCCGGCAGCAATACAGGGGCCTTTGCATCAGCTCACCATTGTGATAATATTGGTCGGGAATTAACTTTGTCACCTGTACGCTCACTTGGGACGGGAAATGACCAATGGTCACAAGGAAATACTCAAACTCTGGCGAATACTGTAGCTTAGTTTTTTCCAAGTTATTCGAGATCGGTATGGTGAACCAGCGAGAACGGACAGGTGAGCACATAGTTTGGAGGGAGAGGCTTGGCAGGTAATTTTACGACCGCGTTAGGCAAGGTGGAAATTTCCGATTCGGTAATCGCGATTATCGCGGGAACGGCCGCTTCCGAATGCTATGGGTTAGTCGGTATGGCTGCCCGTAATGTACAAGATGGACTGATTGACCTCTTGCGGCAGGAGCACTACGAACGGGGTGTGGAAGTTGAGGCCAAGGGGGAAGAGTTGATCATCAGGCTGCATATAGTTGTGGAGTACGGCACCAAGATTTCGGAGGTCGCCCACAATGTCATGCAGCGGGTGAAATACGCGGTAGAGACCGCCTGTGGAATCCCTGTACGGCAGATTGATGTACGGGTTGAAGGTGTGAGAGTCACACGGCCTGAAGGCAGCAAATAGGCCGATAACCTTTGGAAACTAGCAGGAGGAGCGGTTTGGGATTGGAGAGAGATTGGTTAGGGGGCAGCCTGTTTAGAAGTATGATCTTCGAAGCGGCTACCCTGTTGAATGAAAAAAGAGAAGAGATCGATTTCTTGAATGTGTATCCTGTACCTGATGGTGATACTGGTACTAACATGGCGCTGACCCTACTAGCGGCTGCCAAGGAAGTGGAAAGGTGCAGTTCAGATTCGGTGGGTGACTTGGCCGCAGCGGCAGCTAAAGGTTCCCTAATGGGGGCTAGGGGCAATTCAGGAGTGATCCTGTCTCAGCTCCTGAGGGGTTTTGCTCAGCCGCTGCAGGATAGAGACAAGGCTGCCATATCTGATCTGGCGAAGGCCCTGCAGGACGCCTCTGCCACAGCTTACAAGGCTGTGATGCGGCCGGTGGAGGGCACCATGCTGACGGTGGCACGCTATGCCGCGGAAGCTGGAAAGCAGGCCGTCAAGAAAGAGACTGATGTTGTCACGTGGTGGAAACTGGTCCTGGAGGCAGCGGAAGAGGGATTGGCGGAGACCAAGACAATGCTTCCGGCTCTGGCCGATGCCGGCGTTGTCGATGCTGGAGGCCAGGGAGTCGTGACCATTCTCAGGGGTGCTTACGCCGCCCTGGCCCGGGGAGAAAGTCCCGCCGCAGACGGTGTTCCCAGCATGAGCGAGGTTGCTGCAGTACCGGCCACCACCCAGATAGGCATCAGAGAAGTGGAGTCCATTGAGTTTAGGTACTGCACCGAACTGATTGTCACAGGCAGTGACATCCCCCTTGACGCATTGCGGGACAAGTTGGCCGCCCTGGGTGATTCGCTGCTGGTGGTGGGGGACCGGGAGGCCGCGAAGGTTCACGTGCACACCAATCATCCCGGCCGGGCATTGGAGATCTGCGGCGAATATGGGGAAATGTTGGAGATTCAGGTCAACAATATGGCAGAGCAAAACCGTCAGGCCAGCCGCCGCAGTCAGCAGCCTGAAACTAACGGCAGCAGGCCGCCATCCCCTGATATTGATCCCGGTATTACTCAAGGTCCCGAAGGCATGGCAGAAGAGAAAGAGATGGGTATAGTAGCTGTTGCCCTGGGCGATGGCTGGAAAACCCTGTTTCAGGGATTGGGCGTGGACGTTGTGCTTAACGGCGGCCAGACGATGAACCCCAGCACTGAAGAGCTAATTGAGGCAATTGAGAAGGTCCCCGCTGACCGGGTAATCGTGCTGCCCAACAATAAGAACGTGATCTTTGCTGCGGAGCAGGCTGCCAAAGTGGTGAATAAGCAGGTGGCTGTGGTTCACACTCCCGGCCTGCAGCATGGAGTTGCGGCAGCAGCTGTTTTTGACGAGAGCCTAGAGTTCGGCGAGCTTGTGAAGAGGATGGAAGCTGCCAGCCGGGATGTAATCAGCGGAGAAGTAACATATGCAGTGCGGGATACAACTACTGATGGGGTACAGATCAATAAACGGGATTACATTGGTTTGGAGCAGGGACGGGTGATGGTGGCCGGCAAGGATTTGGTCTCCACCACCAAGGAACTGGTCAGAAGGCTGCTGTCCAAGCGCAAGGCCGAGATCGTCAGTCTGTTCTACGGCCGGGATGTCATCCAGACGGCGGCTCGAGAGCTGCTGCAGCAGCTGCGGGCGGAATTTCCAGACCCCGAATGGGAACTATATGAAGGAGGACAGCCGCTGTACTATTACTTGGTGGCTGTCGAGTGACAATGAAGACATTAGTCTTGGGCTGGGGCAGTATCCCCAGCCGTGTTTTCACCTAGGAGACTGGTGATGGCAGAGGGAGGAGAAGCATGGCTGGTATTCAGATAGTAGCCGACAGTGCGTGTGATTTAAGCCCTGAACTAGTACAGCGGTATGATATCCGCATCGTGCCTTTGTCTGTCACGATTGGGGATGAGCACTATACTGATGGAGTAGACCTGACAGCTGACGAGTTCTATCATAAGCTCCGCACTATGGATGTCCTGCCCAGGACATCTCAGCCAGCTCCCGGCCGTTTCGCTGAGGTCTATCGGGAGGCTGTGGATGCAGGTAAGCAGGTGCTTTCAATCCATATCGCCAGCAAGCTGAGCGGGACCTATCAGGCCGCTTGCCTGGCCGCAGAGATGGTGGATTCAGATAGCATTGTAGTGATAGACTCTGAGACAGTATCTATGGGTGCCGGCCTCATGGTCCTGGCAGCCGCCCGCCGCAGCGGCTCATTGGCAGAGGCCCAAGAGGCCATGGTTAAGGTCAAGGACACATTGGGCCTGCTCTTTATACCGGATACCTTTGAGTATATGGAGAAGAACGGCCGAATCGGCAAGGCAGCGTCTCTTGCCGGAAGCCTGCTGCAGATTAAGCCGGTGCTGACGATATCAAGGGGAACCGTTGAGGTGGTCGAGAAGCTGCGGGGCAGGAAAAGGGCCCGCCGCCGCCTCTTGGAGATCTTCCGAGAGCAGGTGGGAGAAAACAAGGTCCATGTCACCGTCCTCCACGCTGATGCAGAAGAGGAAGCACGGGAAATGCTGGAGGAGGTCCAGCAGACAGTGGATTGTGCAGAGACCTATTTTACCTGGGTTGGACCGGTCATCGGCGCCCATGCAGGGCCTGGAGTCTTGGGGCTTACGTGGCATCTGGCTTTGCCATAGAGATTTGGCTGTAAGGAATCCATTGAACTGAAACAATGCTAGAGAAGGCCGGGTGCAGCCGCTGCCCGGTCCTTTTCTATATTGGACACCAAGGCAAGCGGGCAGGAAGAAGGGCAGCCAAGGCACGATGGCGGCCTGAAAGACCGCCATCGGGGGAGAGGAGAAACCGGAGGAAGAGCAAATTGGTAACTTAAGACCAATTGCGCCTCCTATTGATTTGGGGGAGGGTTAAACCGTACTCCGGTATTAATGTGTTCTTTTTTCGGAAACAGTATGCTCGTCACTTTGCATAAGCTCTTGGCAAAAACTGGAATGGAGGTGGCTTAGTTGCGGGTAATTGCTGGAGCAGCCAAGGGCCGTAGATTAGACAGTGTCAAGGGTCTTAAGACACGGCCTACCTCTGATCGGGTCAAGGAGTCTCTGTTCTCCATCTTAGGTGAGAGAGTTGCCATGGGGAGATTCCTAGATCTATATGCCGGTTCAGGAGCTGTGGGCATTGAGGCCTTGAGCAGGGGCGCTCCAGCCGCAGTCTTTGTTGATCACAGCCGGGCAGCTGTTCAAGTAATCCGCCGGAACCTGGAGCGGACAGGCCTGGCTGAGCTGGCAGAGGTCTATCAGACCAATGTGGAACGGGCTGTTTCCATATTAGCCAAGCGGAGATTGGATTTTGCATGCATCTTCCTGGACCCGCCCTACAGTTCGGGAAGGGCAGCCGGTACCTTGGCAGCCATTGATCAGTCTAGCTTGGCTGGGCCCGATACCTTAGTGATTGTAGAACACGGGCGGCAGGAAGAAGTGCCTGAGCGAGTCGGCAGCCTGCGGCTCTGTAGGGTTCAAGCCTACGGCGATACAAAGATAAGTTTCCTGCTGAGGCAGGATTCTATAGATTACTAGAGGGATGAAGGAATTTGTAGGGAAGAAGGGAAATATATGAAAATCGCGGTTTGTCCTGGGAGTTTTGATCCCGTAACTTACGGACATCTAGACATCATCACCCGGGCGTGCGATCTGTTTGATCGAATCTATGTGGCAGTCTTAGACAATCCAGCAAAACAAGCTCTGTTTACTGCTGAAGAGAGGGTCGAGCTGCTGCGAAAGGCTACAGAGCACCTGGATATTGTTGTCTGTGAGCAGTTTGGCGGGTTGGTGGTGGAGTACGCTAAGCGGCGGGGCGCCGTGGCCATTGTCCGGGGGCTGCGGGCGGTCACCGATTTCGAATATGAGCTGAAGATGGCATCGATGAATCACCATCTAGATAAAGATGTTGAGACTGTCTTCATGATGACCAGCAACGAATGGTCCTTTCTCAGCTCCAGCGCCGTCAAAGAGGTAGCCAGCCTCGGTGGTGACATTAGCGCTTGGGTTCCACCTTGTGTTGCCGAGGCCCTAACTAAGAGATTCGTGCAGGCTCACAGAGACTGAGCACCGAATGTTGACCATTGAAGGGGGCTATTGGGTTGAATCGAAGAAATCTCGTTATCCTGCTGGACCGATTGCAAGAGGTAGTGGAGGTGGCACCGAAGATCCCCCTTTCGGGCCGGAGTCTGGTCGATGAAGATGAAGTCTTAGATCTAATTGCCAAGATCCGCAATGCGCTGCCGGAGGAGATGCGCAGGGCAGAGGCTCTGGCCTCCGAGAGGGACCGGATCCTTGAGGATGGGCAAAGAAGGGCGGAGCGGATTATTGCCCAGGCTGAGGAACAGGCAGCTAGGCTTCTGCGGGAAAGTGAGATCATTAGGCTGGCCCAAGCGGAGGCCGAACGGATTGTAGAGGAAGCCCGCAGGCAGGCCTATGAAATGGAATCTGGAGCTAAGAGCTATGCCAAGAAACTGCTGGAGATCCTGCACAAGTCGCTGGCAGAAAATCTGTCGGTGGTGGAGAACGGACTCGATCATCTCGAGCATATGGAATAGTTGATGGGAGAATGCTTAAGGCTAATCATATAGGGAAGTGGAGGGATGCAGATGTCCCTTGGGCAAGGCACCGAGACTGCCACCTTAGCTGGTGGGTGCTTCTGGTGCTTGGAAGCCGTCTTTGACAGTCTCCAGGGTGTAGTTGCTGTTTCATCTGGATTCAGTGGGGGAACGACAGTCAACCCCTCATACAAAGAAGTCTGTACAGGCACCACTGGCCACGCAGAGGTGGTCCACATTACTTTCCATCCGGAGGTCATATCGTTTAGGGACTTGTTGGAGGTTTTTTTCAGTATCCATGACCCGACGACACTCAATCGGCAGGGACCGGATATAGGAACCCAGTACCGCTCAGCGATTTTTTACCATACAGAAAAGCAAAGGCAAATCGCGGAATCATTCATAGCTGAGCTGGAAGTCGATAGGGTATTCGATTTGCCCATCGTCACCGAGGTTGTGCCCTTTACTGTGTTCTACCCGGCAGAGGATTACCATAAGGACTACTACAGCCTGAACCCCAATCAGCCCTACTGCCGCACGGTCATTGCCCCTAAACTGGCCAAGTTCAGGAAGAAGTATCAAAAACGGCTGAAGGAGTAGGTGCGGTAACTCTGGCGCTGTTAAGGCCTCACCCGGAAAAAGACCACCCTCACGCTTCTAATCAGGTTGAAGATGACGGCTAACCCCGCCAAGAGGCCGGTGGCAGTTAAGACAGCCCTAAAGGACATGCCCAGGCGGGCGAGAAAGGATGCTGCACCGAGGCCCATGGAGGGCAGCGGGAGGCCTGCAGCTGTCGCCGCAGCGATGGGCCGCCAAAGAACCAATGTCATCACTGCTGCCAGTGTGCCGTGGAGTGCCCGGGCGATGATATAAGGGCCCATGCGCATGTCGGTCCCCCGAACCATGGTTGCGACTTGGGCGTGGACTGACATGCCGCTCCAGCCAATTATGAAGCTGGCAGCAGCTGTCCGCAGGAGCAGTGAAGCATTGGCCTGACTGATGGCTTCACATCCAATGGTTATCTCTATGATTCCTCGCACCAGCGGCGGAATAACTGCATCATTGATGGAAGACGGCCGGATAAGGGCTGCCACCCAGCTGTGCAGGGCTTGGGTTATACCTGCAACATCCAGGATACGGCCCAGGACTGAAAAGACCATAATGCAGCCGCCGATGAACAGCATAGAGGAAAATGTCTCTCTGATGGCATCGCCAAACAGCTGCCCGAAGGAGCGGCCGTCTCTCACCCGGGCATCCTCCAGTGCTCGGAATGCCCGGGAGATGATGTTTCCCCGTTGGCTCGGGGCGGAGGGACTGACGGTAGGCGGCCCTTTGTCGGGGATGAAGCGCATCAAGAACCCCACAATGACCACCGACAGGTAGTGGGCTGCAGCAATGGTCCACCCGATTTCTTGGATGCCAAACATGCCGACGGCCACCGCACCTACCATGAAGAGGGGGTCGGCAGTATTGGCAAACGAAACAAGCCTTTCGCCTTCCACGCCGTTACACAGGTTCTCCCGCCGCAGCTGGGCCGTAATCTTAGCCCCGATGGGATACCCCGATGCCAGGCCCATCGCAACAGCGAAGGCTCCTACTCCCGGTATTCGAAACAGCGGGCGCATGAGGGGCTCCAGGAGTACGCCAATGAAGTGGACTACCCCAAGGCCCATAAGAATTTCTGACATGACGAAGAAGGGCAGGAGGGCGGGGAGTACAATGTCGAACCAAATCTGAAGGCCATCCAAGGAAGCTGCAAAGGCAGCTTCGGGATAGCGGAGGATGGTGACGGTTACCAGTAATGCCGCGGCCCCGGAGAAGTAAGCATACCATCTGGAAAAGGACGATTTCTTTTTTGGCAAGTTGACTCCCCCCGATAGATGAAGCTGGTACAAGACCAAAATCCGTATATGTATATGATGGTTAAGATGGAATATGTCTTTATGGTATTGGACAAAAGATAGCAGGCAGCTAGGGGTATTAGTCAGCTGTAGGAGAGGAAGGGGAAGCATGCGGCCTGTACGGGCACTCATCTTAGTCTTTTTTATCTTGTTTTCGATTGCTGCATCAGCCCAGAGCTTAGAAGCAGCAAGCGAATGGTCCCTGTCCGACCTGGGCGTATTGCGGCAGGACATGAGAGGTGCAGCTGTCATGTTTCTGCAGAACTGCTTGGCAGAACTGGGATATCTGACGCAGTGTGCTGATGGAATATTTGGCCCTGCGACCCGCCAAGCCGTGGCGGCCTTTCAACAGGCGCAAGGGTTGGAAACTGACGGCATTGTCGGCCGAGCCACATGGGAAGCGCTGCAGAAGCTGCTGATCGGGGGGGCAGGTACGTATCTCGTAAAGCCCGGTGACACGTTGTGGGGCATAGCCAGGAGCCATAATCTCGCCGTCTCAGATCTGGCAAGGGTCAATGCCATTTCCAATCCCAGCAGGATAGCCCCCGGACAGGTATTGAAGATTCCCAAAGGGGGACTGGTGGCCCCATCCATCTCTTTAGTGCCCTGGAGTGAAGCCGATCGGCTTTTTCCGCGGCAGGGAACAGCCACTGTGATTGATCTGGAGTCCGGCCTCCACTTCCAGGTCAGGCGCCTGTTCGGCACCAACCATGCTGATGTGGAGCCTCTCACCGCTGCCGATACTGAGATCATGAAAAGGGCAGTGGGCGGGAGCTGGTCATGGGCAAGAAGACCTATAGCGGTAAAGTGCGACGGCCTTTATATTGCTGCATCAATGAATGGAATGCCCCACGGCAGCAGCAGCATTGAGGGCAACAATTTCCCTGGCCATTTTTGCATCCACTTTTACGACAGCCGGCTGCATTCCGGGAACCGATTGGATCCAGACCATCAGCGGGCGGTGATGCAGGCTTTGAGATATTGATGCATGTATAGGTGGGAAAATGGCGATCCCTCTAATCGAAAGGCAAGGGTGTCGGGACTAGAAGGCCTCAGAGCGGGAGCTGCTTGACAGCCGTAGATGCCGTAATTATAATTTATGGGGTGAGACCCTATGGAAGTGAATATTGGTGAGATCAAGGACATTAGGGGTGGGGAGATACGGTTCCGTTTCGTGGAGGATTGGGCTGAGCTGGATTTAGATGGACAGTCTCTCCACTGGGTCAGTCCGGTAGTATTCAACGGCCGGGTGACTGCGGCCGGTGAAGTCTTCTTAGTGAGGGGTACCGCAGCTGCAGACATCGAGACTAGCTGTGCAAGATGTCTGAGTCCTGTCCGAGTGAGCATTAAGGCAGATGTGGATGAGCGGTTTCGTATGGCATCCCATGGCAGCAGTACAAACTCGGCATCTGACCAAGACGATGAGGACGATGATTGGTATCAGGAAGACGTGCAAGAGTTCCGGGGTTTGACCATCCACCTAGATGATGTAGTGTTGGAGAATCTGCTGGTATCGATGCCGGTCAAGGTCCTCTGCCGGGAAGGATGCCAAGGCCTTTGCCCCCAGTGCGGCAAGGATCTAAACGAAGGTAAGTGTGATTGTGCTATCGATGACATCAATCCCCGCATGGCCCAGTTGGGCCTGCTCCTAAATGGAAGGGGATGAACCATTCTGGGGCATCGGCAGCACACATTGACAGGAGGTGACAATTCATGGCTGTACCTAAACGTCGACAGGCAAGAGCTCGTACACGGAAACGCCGCGCCAACTGGAAGCTGGCTGCTGTGGGTGCGGTAGAGTGCCCTCAGTGCCATGAGCCGAGATTGCCGCACCGGGTATGCGGCAACTGCGGGTATTACAAAGGCCGCCAAGTGGTTGAGGTGAGTGCTGAATAGCTTTTCCAAATGGAGAACATAAGAAGACTGAGGGGCTGCTGCTCTACTCAGTCTTTTTTATTTGTGGGAGTGATCAGCGCTGGCGGCACCACTTGCCAAATCTGTTTAGATCAGGTAAACTATGATTACGAGTTACTAAGACCAGGTCCTAGGATGAACCCGTAGCAGACTGGCAGGCAAAAGGACAAGGGCCCTGGTTTAACCCCGGCAGATGTCTAGAAAGGGCTGCGTAGGTATATGGTCCGAAGGCTCAACAAGCGAAAACGCCAAGAGCAGTTGATAGAACTGGTGAATCAGCAACCGTTTCTTACTGATGAAGAACTGGCAGATCAATTTGGAGTTAGTGTACAGACCATCCGGCTCGATCGCCTGGAACTATCCATACCGGAAATGCGGGAAAGAACAAAGGCTCTGGCTGAAGCTGCCTACGGCCAGCTCAAAGCTATGAGCGGCCAGGAACTGGTGGGACAGCTCCTCGATGTGGAGCTGGGCAAGAGGGGCAGTTCTTTGCTGAAGACAACTGAAGAAATGGGTTTCAGTAAGACAAAGGTCGTTCGGGGGCATCATATCTTTGCACAGGCCAATTCCCTTGCTGTTGCCCTGGTGGATTCGCCGGTGGTGTTTACCGCCAGAGCGGAGATCCATTTTCGCCACCCGGTGTATGTCGGGGAATCCATCTTCTGTCAAGCGGAAGTCGCAAATGCCAGCGGCAACCGCACCACGGTGCATGTGAACAGCAAAGTAAGCGGCAGGAAAGTGTTTGTGGGACGTTTTGAGGTAGCGGCCATCGAGACACGGGATGCTGCCGCCGGGGAGACAGCCAATCCGGAAGGATGACGGAAAGCTCATGAAAATAGCATTGGATGCAATGGGCGGTGACTTTGGCCCCACGGTCACTGTGGCTGGAGCAGCAGCATTTGTCCAAGGCACTGATGCAGTGGTTCTGTTGGTTGGGGATCCTGACCAGATAGAACCTCTGCTGAGACAATACAACACAGACAGGCTAGTGCTTGTACCAGCTACAGAAATCATAGGGATGGAAGACCATCCCGTCCGCGCCGTACGGCAGAAGCGGGATTCATCCTTGGTAGTGGCAGCGCGGCTGGTCAAGGAAGGTGAAGCCCAAGCCTTTGTCAGCGCAGGTAATACCGGAGCGATGATGGCAGCCGCACTCTTGACTATGGGAAGAATACCTGGCATCGAACGGCCAGCGATTCCCTGTCCAATACCAGTCCATGCAGGTGAGGCAATCTTGCTGGACGTAGGTGCCAATGTAGACTGCAGGCCCAGCCATCTAGTTCAGTTTGCAGCCATGGGGCAGGCCTATTTGGAAAAGGTCCGGGGCATTAAGGAGCCCACTGTGGGGCTGTTGAACATCGGTTCAGAGGCCTCCAAGGGTAATGAACTGACGGTCAAAGTCTATCAGCTGCTGGAACAGAGCGGGCTCAACTTCGTTGGCAACGTTGAAGGAAGGGAACTGTTTGCGGGGCGGGCCAATGTAGTGGTCTGCGACGGGTTTGTGGGCAATGTCGTGCTGAAAGTGGCGGAAGGATTGGGGATGATGGTTCTTGATACCATCAAGGAAGAGCTGACAGCCAGCAAACTCGCGCTCTTAGGCGGCATGCTGGCCCGGCCGGCCCTTCACCGGGTAAAACAGAGGCTGGACTATACGGAATATGGCGGCTCTCCTTTGTTGGGAGTCGACGGGGTTTCTATCGTTAGCCACGGCAGTTCCAACGCAACTGCCATTCAAAATGCACTGAAGGTAGCAGAGGACGCGGTACGGGCAGAGCTTACGGATAGTATTGCGAGTATGGCAGCAAGATTAGGCGGTGAGAACAGTGACTAAGCAATTACGGGCAGCTGGTATCTGGGGGACTGGCACAGCGGTGCCGGAAAAGGTACTGACCAATGCTGATTTGGAAAAGATGGTAGACACCAGCGATGAGTGGATTACCACCCGTACAGGGATTAAGGAGCGGAGGATTGCGGCCGAAGGTGAGACTACCAGCGACCTAGCGGCGGCAGCGGGCAGGAAAGCCCTGGAGGCAGCTGGTGTGTCTGTCGAAGATGTGGACTTAATCATCGTAGCGACAGTGACGCCGGATATGATGTTCCCGGCTACGTCCTGTTTGGTGCAGATGAAGCTGGGAGCCGGCAAGGCAGCGACCTTTGACCTATCCGCTGGATGTTCGGGCTTTGTATATGCCCTTGATGTTGCCGCACGGTGTGTGGCCAGCGGAGGCTATGATCGGGTGCTGGTGATTGGTGCCGAAGTCTTGAGCAGAATCACTGATTGGACCGACAGGGGGACATGTGTCCTCTTTGGAGACGGTGCCGGAGCGGCTCTGGTGGGGCCGGTCAGTGAAGGACGGGGGCTCTTGAGCTCGGACCTGGGAGCAGAGGGAGCCCAAGGCCACCTGCTTAGCCTTCCCGCTGGCGGTTCTCTCCTGCCCCCTTCAATCGAGACAGTAGAGGGGCGGAAGCACTACATCTCCATGCAGGGGAACGATGTGTTTAAGTTCGCTGTGCGGATTATGGAAGAGACTACTCTGACATCGTTGAGTAAATGCGGCCTTGACTCTGAGGCAATCGATGTATTTATTCCCCACCAAGCCAACATCCGGATTATCGATGCTGCGGTTAAGCGGCTGGGCCTTGACAAGGACAAGGTGCTGGTTAATGTCCAGTGGTATGGAAATACATCGGCTGCGTCAGTTCCCATAGCCTTGGATGAAGCTGTGCGGGCCGGGAAGGTAGAAGACGATGATGTGGTAGCTTTGGTAGGCTTTGGAGCCGGCCTTACCTGGGCTTCGGCCATTCTGCGGTGGGGTAGATAATATGGGTAAGACGGCATGGGTCTTTCCCGGACAGGGAAGCCAGTACTTAGGCATGGGCCGCAGTGCTGCTGAGGCGGAGCCGGCAGCCAAGGCGCTGCTGGACAGGGCCAGCGAGCTGCTTGGCTATGATTTGGCTGCACTTTGCTGGGTCGGGCCCGAGGAGAAACTGAAGCAGACTGAGTACACGCAGCCGGCCCTGCTGACCGTAAGTACCATGCTGAGCGCTGTTTTGAGGTCCCAGGGCAGGGCGCCTGATGTCGTCGCCGGCCACAGTCTCGGCGAGTATTCTGCCTTGGTGGCAGCCGACAGCATCGACTTCGAGGCAGCTGTTGCCTTGGTGGCTAAGAGAGGGCAGCTGATGGAGGAAGCCATGCCTGCCGGCAGAGGTACGATGGCAGTCCTGTTGGGCCTTGATTACCAACAGGTAGCTGCCATCTGCCAGGAGGCAGCTCAAGGAGAAGTTGTAGAGCCGGCTAATATCAACTGCCCGGGGCAGATCGTCATCTCTGGCCATCGGGCAGCAGTGGAGAGGGCCATGGCTTTAGGCGCGCAGCGGGGGGCCAGGCGGGTTGTGGAACTGGATGTGAGCGGCCCGTTTCACTCATCCTTAATGCGGCCGGCAGCTGAGGCCTTTGCCCGGCACTTGGCTGAGGTAGAGCTCCGGGATCCAGAGGCGGCCTTTGCAGCCAATGCAACGGCTGATTACGTCAGTGATGCCGCTGGTATTCGGAGTGTATTGGTAAAGCAGCTTTACAGCCCGGTGCGCTGGGAGGAGACAATCCAGCGGTTGGTTGCCGATGGAGTAGAGGCCTTCGTCGAGGTAGGACCCGGAAGAGTACTTGCTGGCTTGATCAAGCGCATCTCTCGCAAGGTTAAAGTGGTTGGCTTTCAGGAGATGGAAGAGCTGGAAAAAGTACTTGAAATGGTCTAAGGGGGTATAGTAATATGGGACTAGCAAACAAGGTGGCCATAGTTACCGGCGGTGGCAGGGGCATTGGTCAAGCCATTGCCTTACGCCTTGCTCAAGAAGGAGCGAAGGTTGCCATCTGCGATGTGCAGAATAGTGAGGAGACCGCCGCCCGTATAGTGGAACTGGGTGGCGCTGCTTTGGCCCTTAAGGTTGATATCACCGCAGACTCCCAGGTGAAGGAAGCCGTGGAGACAATCCTCTCTGAGTGGGGTGCCGTTGACATCTTGGTCAATAATGCCGGCATCACTAGGGACGGTCTTCTGATGCGGATGCAGGAATCTGAATGGGACGCGGTTCTAGATGTTAATCTAAAAGGGGCTTTCTTATTTAGTCGGGCTGTCCTGCGCCCGATGCTGAAGCAGCGCCGGGGCCGGATAATCAGTATCGCATCGATTGTAGGGTTGATGGGCAATCCCGGACAGACCAATTATGCGGCTTCCAAAGCCGGTTTGATTGGCTTCAGCAAAAGCCTGGCCAGGGAAGTCGCCAGCCGCGGCATTACGGTCAACTGCGTCGCTCCGGGGTTTATTGCCTCAGATATGACCGATGCACTAAGTGAGGCTCAGCGTAAAGCTCTGTTAGATCAAGTTCCGCTGGGTGAGATCGGGCTTCCGGAAGATGTTGCGGCGGCAGTTGCGTTCCTCGCCAGTGATGATGCCCGTTATATTACCGGTCAGACAATAAACGTTGATGGTGGACTGGTTATGGACTGATGTCTTGCATCATTGTGTCCACCGAGCAGCAAATCATACCTGGAGCCGGTGCTATGACAGCCTTGGCTAATAAGGAGGTGACTGGGTAGAATGGATGTTTTAGAGAGAGTTAGAGAGATCGTTGTCGAACAGCTGGGAGTAGATCCAGACGAAGTGACCAATGAAGCTTCCTTCGTTGATGATCTCGGTGCCGACTCACTAGACCTGGTTGAGCTGGTGATGGCATTGGAAGAAGAGTTTGATCTGGAGATCCCCGATGAGGATGCAGAGAAGATCACCAATGTCGGGGATGCAGTGAAGTATATTAAGGATAAGACTGAGTAGGCTGTGGAATGTGAGTCCCGTATATACGGGACTCATCCCCTCTGGGGGCGGCCCAATTGAGGTGAGACGTAATATGAGGCGAGTAGTGGTAACCGGAATCGGGGTAGTCACTCCTCTGGGCATTGGCAAAGACGCCTTCTGGGAAGGTATAGCCAATGGCCGTTCCGGTGTCAGGCGCATTACCCGGTTCGATGCCAGTGACCTCACTTGCCAGATCGCAGCAGAGGTGCCGGATTTTGAACCGTTGGACTATATAGATAGGAAAGACGCCCGCCGCATGGACCGCTTTACCCAGTTTGCTGTGGCTGCTGCCGCCCTTGCCTTGGCTGACGCAGGTTTGGATGAGCATGTTCCTCTAGGGGAACGGGCCGGTGTACTGATCGGTTCCGGTGTAGGCGGGATCGAGACACTGGAAGCACAGGCTGTCACCCTGGTTACCAAGGGTGTCAGCCGCATTAGCCCTTTCTTTGTGCCAATGATGATCGCCGATATGGCAGCTGGGCAGGTTTCCATCCAGTTTGGGGCTAAGGGGCACAATGCTTGCACAGTAACGGCCTGCTCCTCTGGCGCCCATTCCATTGGCGATGCCTTCAGGGTTATTCAACGGGGAGACGCCGATATCATGATCAGCGGTGGTGCAGAGGCACCGTTGGGCAAGCTGGCCATGGGCGGGTTTTGCTCAGCCAAGACCCTTTCCACCCGCAACGACGAGCCTGAGAGGGCATCCCGTCCCTTTGATGCAGGCCGGGACGGGTTCGTAATGGGTGAGGGCAGTGGCATCGTGATCTTAGAAGAGCTGGAGCATGCCCTCTCCCGCGGTGCAAAGATCTATGCTGAACTGGCAGGGTATGGCGCAACCGGCGATGCGTATCACATTACAACTCCCGCCCCAGAAGGCGAGGGTGCCGCCCGGGCTATGCTGGCGGCTTTGAAGGATGCCGGCCTGTCTATTGAAGATGTGGATTATATCAATGCCCATGGGACTGCCACCAAGTACAATGACTTCTTCGAAACAGTGGCTATAAAGCGGGTCTTCGGCCAGTGGGCAGCCTCAGTACCCATCAGCTCGACAAAATCAATGATTGGTCACCTTCTCGGCGCGGCCGGGGGAGTTGAGCTGATTGCCAGCCTGCTTGCCATGGAGCACAACTTGATTCCGCCCACCATCAACTACGAGGAACCAGATCCCGACTGCGATCTGGATTATGTGCCCAATACGGCCCGTCCCAAGGAGCTCAACGTAGTCATGAGCAATTCCTTCGGCTTTGGTGGGCATAATGCAGTGTTAGTTGCCAAGAAACTGACCGGTGAATAAAGAGGTGGACCATGACGAAAGGGTTGAGTCAAGAAAGAGTTGCAGCTTTGAAGCGGCTGGAGGCCCACCTCGGGGTAGTCTTTCCCTCTTATGAGCTCCTGCATCAAGCCTTAATCCACAAATCGTATGCCAATGAGCAGGGATTTTCCGGGTATCATAATGAACGTTTGGAGTTTCTAGGTGATGCGGTCTTGGAGCTGGTGATCAGTGAGCATACCTACCGGTGTTTTCCCTCTGCTCCCGAGGGGGAACTGGCGCGGCTGCGTTCAGTTGTAGTAAGTGAGCACAGCCTGGCGGAGAAGGCCCGGAGCTTGAAGCTGGGAGAGTTCCTGCTGGTCAGCCGGGGGGAGGCCCACGCCGGCGGACGCAATCTTGACTCACTGCTCAGTGATGCCTTGGAAGCCGTCATCGGCGCCATGTATCTGGAGCTGGACTACAATACTTGCCGGGATTTTATCCTGGGGCTGTTGGGTGCTGATGTGCAGGATATCTGGCAGACCAGGGACTTTGTTGATCCTAAGAGCGCCCTGCAGGAAAAGGTACAGCAGTGCAGTTCCGATACTCCTGTCTATGCTGTCTATGATGAACAGGGCCCCGACCATGACAAGACCTTCCGGGTTGCAGTTAAGTGGCGGGGGCAGGTTCTAGGCAGGGGGCAGGGAAAGACGAAGAAAGATGCGGAGCAGGATGCTGCCCGCAGCGCGTTGGCGTATCTTGCCAGAAAAAATAGCAAAGATGAAGAGCGGTAAGCTAGTCCATGCCAGTCATGTTATATGACTCATCCAGAGCTCCTGCTTACGGCAGGGGCTTTTATGATCCCTCCTGTTCTATTCCGGGTAGACAAGCAATATATATGAAAGGGAGCTACTGCTGGACAAGGAGGGAACGCCTTGGCTGGAAAGAACCAGGAACGGGATTTAGAATTGATCCGGCAGGTTAGAACAGGAAACAGGAGAGCCCGGGAGGAACTGGTGAAAAAGTATATCCCCATGGTGAAGCGCATCGCCCGCAGTCACTATGCCAGTTTCTTGGAGTTTGAAGACCTGATGCAGGAGGGCATGATCGGCCTCTTAGGCGCCATTGAGGAGTATAACCCCGCGAAAAATGTCAAGTTCTCTTCCTTTGCTTATATCTGCATCCTTCGGAAGATCTATAATGTGATCAAGCAGACCAACGGCAACAAGCACAAGGCATTGAATGATGCTGTCTCTATCCATGCCTTTGTCAATCAAGAGGAAACCCGCACTATTTTAGACTACGTCCCTTTGGATGATGCCTCCGTTGATCCGGAGGAAGTTGTTGCTGAGAGGATGGTCAATCAAAGACTCAAGATCGTGCTGGAGAATCACTTGTCAATCCTGGAATATGCCGTGATCTCAATGTTTCTGCAAGGTTACTCCAGTGCTGAGATTGAAGCAGCCATCGGTGTCAGCGCTAAGGCCGTAGACAATGCCCGCACCAGGGTGCGCCTAAAACTGAGGCGGATTCTCAGTGAACATGGGTCTCTGCTCAGCCCCAAGGTACCGGTCAGGGTGAGGCGGCGGAAGGATCTGTACATGAAGCTTCCCAAGCTGGAGCTGCGGGCAGAGTAGAGGCAAGGCAAAATCACTCCCCGAAAAAGGGATAGAACCGATGCTCATAGAATATTACAGGGGTCCGGCGGGTTGGCCGGCCTTTTTATTGAAGCGAGTTCATCGGGACAGGCCATGGCCCTGGTGAGTGGAGGTGGCCCCTTGTATCTTAAACGACTGGAAATCCATGGATTCAAATCCTTTGGCGAAAGAACCAAACTAGAGTTTGGCAGGGGCATTACCGCGATAGTTGGGCCCAACGGCAGTGGTAAGAGCAATATCGCTGATGGCGTTCGCTGGGTCCTGGGGGAGCAGAGCGCTCGCTCCCTGCGGGGTGATACTATGCAGGATATTATTTTCGCCGGCAGCTCGGGCAAGGGCCCCCTGGGGATGGCCTCTGTCTCTTTGACCCTTAGTGACTGTCAGGGCCATCTCAACCTGGATTTCGATGAAGTAGCTGTCACCCGGCGGGTTTACCGTTCCGGTGAGAGCCAGTACTTGATCAACAAATCTCCCTGCCGCCTCCGGGACATTAGGGACCTTTTCCTAGATACTGGGCTGGGCCGGGAAGGATACTGGCTGATTTCTCAAGGCCAAATTGACGCGGTCTTATCCAGCCGGCCGGAGGAAAGGCGATTGATCATCGAAGAAGCCGCCGGCATTGGCAAGTATCGGACCCGGAAGCTGGAAGCAGTCAGGAAGTTAGCGGATACTGAAGCAAACTTGGTCCGCCTTAATGACATCGTCTTGGAACTGAGCAGGCAGCTTGAGCCCCTTGAGAAGGCGGCAGCCAAAGCCGAAAGGTACTTGCGCCTGGTAGAGGAACACCAAGAAATGGGACAAGCTCTGTGTGCCCTGGAGTGGCTGGAGCTAGCTAAAGAGAATGAGAAGGGCCTGGCAGAGGAAGCGGGGCTGTTAGCGGCATTGGCTGAGATCGATGAAGAGCAGCTGGAAGTAGAGAAATCCATGGCTGCTCTGCGGCGAGAGTCAAGGGAGTTGGAAGAACTCGCTGCGAAGCTGCAGGAGCTTAGGGCCCAGGCCATTGAGGATATGGGGGAAGTGCGCCGGCGCCAGGACACCCTGCGGGAGAGGCTAAAGTATTCACAGGCCGACGGGCGGCGGCTGGCTGATGAGCTGGCCGAACTGGACATTAGAAGACAGCAGGTGCGGAAGGATCTAGCCGAATGCCTTTGGCGGCTGCGCACCCTGGGGCGGCGTCGGGCTGATCTGCTAAAAGCTCTATCAGCATGGGATGCTGCCCGCCTCCAGCGGGAGGAGGGGCGGGGAAAACTCATTGAGAAGATGGAAGGGCTTAGATCCTCCCTGGAAGAGATCCGCCAGCGGCGGGCTGAAGTCCAGTCAGAGACAGAGGTGGGAGACAGCCGCAAGTTACTGTGGCAGGAGCAGCATTCGGTCCTTTCCCGCCGGCTAGAAGAGATCCTCAGGCAGCTTAAGGCTATCAGCGACGAAGCAGCCAGGCAGGAAGCGGCCCTGGAGGAGGCTCGCCGGCAGATCCTGGCCAAGGCATCCCTGTTGGAGGGTTGCGCCAGACTCCAGCAGGATCTCACATCCCGCCTCACAGCTCAGGAGCAGGTCGTCGACTCCTGTGCAGAGAAGGTGCAGCTCTTAGACTCACGGTATCAGGCTCTCGTAGAGATGGAAAGGGGCTATGCGGGCTATGGCCGGGGAGTTAAGGCAGTTATGAAAGTTAGAGACCGCTTCCCCGGCATCTGTGGAGTAGTCACGGAGCTGATCGGAGTTCCTAAGGAACTTGAAACTGCCATTGAGGTTGCCCTGGGGGGCAGCCTTCAGAATATCGTCACCGAGACTGACCGGGAAGCGAGGCAAGCGGTAGCCTTCTTGAAGGAAGCCAAGGCCGGCAGGGCTACTTTCCTGCCCCTGTCAGAGCTGAGGCCGAGCTCCATTGAGGGGCGAGGTTTAAAGCATTTGGAGCAAGATGGAGTCATCGGTATCGCATCCCGGCTGGTAGAGTATGATCCCAAGTACAAGACAGCGATGGAGTACCTGCTAGGCCGGGTTGTGATCACTAGGGACCTGGACAGTGCTGTGGCTTTAAGCCGCAACTGGCGGGGCTTCAGCCGTATCGTTACCCTCGACGGCGATCTAGTCACTCCGGGAGGGGCGATTACCGGCGGCAGCCTGCCCCAAAGTGAGCGGAGCGGCCTCTTACAGAGACGCCAAGAAGTTTCCCGGTTAGCCAGGGATCTTCGCCTCAGCCGGGAGCGTCTGCAGCAGGAGGAGAAGCTGGCAGCAGATCTGCGGGACGAACTGAGGCAGTCTGAGGCCAGGGCCGAGGACGCGGCTCGTCAGGCCCACCAGTTGGAACTTGAGGCCAAGGAGCTGGAGAAGGCTGTCACCCTGGGCAGGAATGAGATCTCCCACTGGGAAAGGGAAGCCGGCCAGGTAAGGAGTGAGATGCAGGGGCTGGAGCAAAGGCTTGCCAGTGAAGCAGTCAGGAGACAAGAGCTGTTGGCCGGCATGGAGGAACTGGACAAAGAGATAGCTGAACAGGAGAAGCAGCTTTCCGTCCTGCAGGCCGAGCTGCAGCGCTTGGAGAGGGAAACCCTCAGTGCCCAGGAGAGCTATACGGCGGCGAAGGTCAATCTGGCGGCATTGGAAAGTCAGATTGAGGCCGACGAGGCAGCGGCATCAAGATACCGTTCGGCCCTCATAGAAGCTGACCAGCGGGCCGAGGCGGCAGCAGCCGCCGCGTCCCATCTCACCCGGGAACAGGGGGAACTGGCCCGGGAGATAGATGGGCTGGACATTAAGTATAACCAGCTGATAGAAAACCTGAAAGATATTGAAGCAAAGCTCTTGGATGGCAGCAGGCGGCGGGAAGCCGTGGAAAGCGCATTGGGGGATGGAGAGAAAGCCCACAAAGCCAAACAGCAGCAGAAAGAGGCTCTGCAGGAACGTTTGGCAGATACCAGGCGTCTATTGGATAAGATAGCACTGAAGAAGTCGCAGCTCAGTGAGGTTATGATGGATGAATACGGACTTGCCCCAGAGGCAGTCAGCGATGTAAGGATCCACAGGGGTGATGCTGCCGAAATGAGGAGAAGCCTGCGGATGCTTAAGGAACAGATCCAGGCTTTAGGTCCAGTGGACACCGGAGCCATTCAGCAATTTGAGGAAGTCAAGGAGCGCTATGACTATCTGCAGCGGCAGCAGCAAGATCTCCTAGAGGCAGAGCGGCAGTTGAGACAAGTGATCGCTGAGATGGATACAGTCTGTAAAGGTAGATTTAAAGAGACCTTTGCTGCAGTGCAGAAGGAATTTCAAGCAGTATTTGCCAAGCTCTTCGGCGGCGGCAGCGCTGAGCTTGTGCTCATGGATGCTGACCAGCTGGAGGATGCCGGAGTTGATATTTCCGCCAAGCCGCCGGGGAAAAAGCCTCAAAGCATCAGCCTCTTGTCAGGGGGCGAACGGGCACTAACTGCTATCAGCCTGCTCTTTGCACTGTTGAGGGTTAAGCCCAGCCCTTTCTGCGTCCTCGATGAGATCGACGCGTCGCTGGATGAGAGCAATCTTGAGCGATTTACGCAGCTGCTCAAGGACTTTGCTCAAGACACCCAATTTATTGTAATTACCCATCGGCCCATCACCATGGAAGCTGCTGACCGGCTGTATGGAGTCACTATGAATAGGGCCCACATCAGTCAATTAGTCTCAGTGCAGCTCGATGAAGCAGCCGCTGTGTTGGAAAGTGCGGCACCAGGCAGTGCACTGCTGTAGAGAGGAGAGTTGAATATGGGAATTTCAGGTTGGCTCCGGCGCCGGGGCAAGAAAGAAGAGAAAGATACTGCCCCACTTGGGACAGATGCCCTTGAAAAGCGAGAGGAAGCGCCGGAGAAGCAGGCAGAAGCAGCCTCCCAGGAGGGACCAGATCATCAACAGGAGAGTGCTCGAGGCTTATTTGCCCGCCTAAAGGAAGGCCTCAGCCGGACTCGCTCATCCTTCGTGGCCCGAGTTGACACTCTGCTGTCCAGTCATAAGCGCATTGATGAAGAACTCTTTGAGGAGTTGGAAGAAGCGCTGATCCAGGCAGATGTAGGAGTAGATACCACCCTCCAACTGGTTGACCAGGTACGGGAGAGGATAAAGGCGAAAGGCATCACTGACCCGGAGGAAGTGAGGCCCATCCTGCGTCAGACGATCCTAGATGTCCTAAGAGCTAACACCGGTGCCTTGGAGCTGCCGGCAGAGACACCGGCGGTGATTATGGTGGTCGGAGTAAATGGAGCCGGCAAGACTACCACCATCGCCAAGCTGGCCCATCGTTTTAAATCCCAGGGAAAGCGGGTGATCCTGGGTGCAGCCGACACCTTTCGGGCTGCTGCCATTGAGCAACTGGAGGTCTGGGCAAACCGGGTAGGAGTTGAGATCATCAAACATCAGCCGGGGGCTGATCCGGCGGCAGTTGCCTATGATACCATTCAAGCAGGGCGTGCCCGAGGCTGTGATGTCGTGATTATCGATACAGCCGGCAGACTGCAGACAAAGACCAATCTGATGCGGGAGCTGGAAAAGATCGGGCGGGTAGTGGAGAAGGAGCTGAAAGGCAGGGCTGCGGAAGTACTTCTGGTTGTCGATGCCACCACAGGGCAGAATGCGCTTTCTCAAGCGAAGCTCTTCAGTGAAGCTGTTGACGTCACCGGAGTAGTCCTCACTAAACTCGATGGAACCGCAAAGGGAGGCATTATCGTAGCAATTGCCGCAGAACTAGGCCTTCCCGTTAAGCTGATCGGTATCGGAGAGGCCTACGATGATCTGCGGGACTTTGATCCAGAAGGCTTTGTTGCGGCACTCTTTGATGCTTAACCCAGCAATGACCTGGTTTTCCCCATGAGGTTTTTCTGTTGGCGGTGATATTGACAGAAGTAAGTAAGCTTAGTATACTACTGCTGTAAACCAATTTTGCTTAACAGGGGCTGCGGGAATGATTGATCAGACCGTACACATGGGATTACTATTCGATTTTTACGGTCAGCTGTTGACTGAAAAGCAGCGGCTGTTCTTTTCCCTGTATCACCAGGACGACTTGTCTTTAGGTGAGATCGCAGAGCAGTACGGTGTTACCCGCCAAGCTGTATACGATATAATCCAGAGGTCACAAAAGACCCTGAGCAATTTCGAAGAGAAGCTTGGCCTAATCCAGAGGCATGTTCGTCAGCGGGAGCAGTTGGAGAGGCTCCAAGCAAAGATTAGAGAGTTGGCTGACGGACTGTCCCTTGTGGATGTCCATGAGCCGTGGCTGAGCCAGCTGGCAGAGGTGCAGAGGCTCCTGGCAGAAGTGATTGACGAGTTTTAGGTATCGGCACAGCGGGATATGGGCAAACCAGCCTCACGGGAACGCTGGCGGCATAACTATTGAGGAGGGCCAGTATGGCGGTTTTTGGTTCGCTGGCAGAAAAACTCCAGAATACTCTGGGCAAGCTCCGGGGCAGGGGGAAATTGACGGAACAGGACGTCAAAGATGCCCTGCGGGAAGTGCGGCTGGCACTTCTGGAGGCAGATGTCAACTATAAAGTGGTGAGAGACTTTACAGCCCGGGTCCGGGAGAGGGCTGTGGGACAGGAAGTCATGACCTCCCTGGCGCCAGCCCATCAGGTAATCAAGATTGTCCATGAGGAACTGACCGAGCTCATGGGGGGTAGTCAAAGCAAGCTGGAGATGGCTTCACAGGCTCCGACCATTCTAATGCTGGTGGGACTCCAGGGAGCAGGAAAGACCACAAGCTGTGCAAAATTGGCTAGGCTCTTGCAGAAGCAGGGGCACAGGCCGCTGTTGGTGGCAGCTGATGTGTACAGGCCGGCGGCCATCAAACAGCTCCAGGTGCTGGGAGAACAGCTGCAGATCCCGGTTTTCAGCCTAGGGGATCAAGTAAGTCCCGTGGATATCGCCAAGGCAGCAGTGGAGCACAGCAGGCGCTACGGCAATGATATCATATTGTTGGATACTGCAGGCCGGCTCCACATTGATGAAGAGCTGATGGGAGAGCTCAAGGCCATTGACGAAGCAGTGTCGCCCCATCAAGTGCTGCTGGTAGTCGATGCCATGACCGGTCAGGATGCTGTGAATGTCGCCAGCAGCTTCAATGCGAATCTAGATATTGACGGCATCATCTTGACTAAGCTCGACGGCGATGCCCGGGGCGGTGCCGCCCTGTCTATCAAGGCCGTCACCGGCAAGCCCATCAAATTTGCCGCCACCGGTGAGAAGTTGGACGGTTTAGAGGCCTTCCATCCGGATCGGATGGCTTCCCGGATTTTGGGGATGGGCGATGTGCTTACTCTTATTGAACGGGCAGAAGCCCAGATCGATGAGGCGAAAGCCCGGGAAATGGCTGATAAACTGCGAACAGCTGATTTTACCTTTGAAGATTTTCTTGAGCAGCTGGACCAGGTTAGGAATATGGGCCCCCTTGATCAGCTGCTGGATATGCTCCCTGGTGTTCCGGGAATGAAGGGCCTGCGGGGGCTGCAAGTTGATGAAAGGCAGTTTGGCCAGATTGAGGCCATCATCAAGTCGATGACAGTAGAAGAACGCCTCAGGCCGGAGATCATTGACGGCAGCCGGAAGCGGCGCATTGCCAACGGCAGCGGTACCAAAGTCCAGGATGTGAACAGGCTGCTGAAGCAGTTTAGCCAAACTCGGCAGATGCTGCGCCAGCTGGGTGCTCTAGATAAGAAGACCAAGCGCCGCAAGCGGGCCCGGCCCTTCAGCCTGTTTCACTAAGTTGTGAGAATGGTTGCCTAGTACTGCCGGGGAGCCCGGCGGGACTGGTTAATCAGCGGGGGCTGAAAGCTGACCTTCAGCCTGCCGATATAGATGATAATAGCTAGGAAGGAGGATGATCTATTCTATGGCTGTAAGAATCCGACTAAAGAGAATGGGTGCCAAAAAGAGGCCTTTCTATCGTTTGGTGGTAGCTGATTCGCGGGCGGCCCGAGACGGCCGGTTCATCGATATCTTGGGATATTATGATCCCCTGCAGGAGCCAGCAAAAATAGTGGTAGACGAAGAGAAGGCCATTGATTGGCTGAAGAAAGGTGCCCAGCCCTCGGATACCGCCAAGTACCTACTGTCCCAAGTGGGCGTTATGGACAAGTTCACGGCATTGCGCAAGGCAGCGCAGTAGGAGGGCTGTATATGATGAGGGAGCTTGTTGAGTTTATAGCCAAAGCACTAGTCGAGCAACCCGATGAGGTGCAGGTTAGTCAGGTTGAGGGTGAAAGATCCCTGATCGTGGAACTGCGGGTGGCACCGGAGGACATGGGTAAGGTAATCGGCAAACAAGGCCGGATTGCCAAGGCCATCCGCACAGTCGTCAAGGCTGCTGCTACCAAAGAGGGGAAAATGGTACACGTGGAGATTATCGACTGAGCATAGGGAGATCTCACAGCTTACCTCTAAGGCGGCCCCTGCCTAGCCTTAGGGAGGTGATTGCATGGATAAGATCACCATCAAGCGACCAGTTATTTGGAAAGCTGTAGTGACTGACCAGTTGAGAGAAGAGCTGCGTCAGGAACTGAGGCGGGCCATCAACCGGTTGGACATGGAGATACAGCAGCTGGAGTTTCAAAGTAAGCGGATATTGCCGGAGCTTGAGAGGCAGAACCTCACAAGAGCAATAGAGATGCGCCAGCAGATCGAAGAAGAGAAGCAGAAGCGCCGCCAGGCTCTAGAGCAGCTCAATGAGCAGATGCTGGATGTAGACAAGCTGGAGACTGGCGAGGAGATAGCCCGCGGCACACTGGAGGGCTGGGCGGAAGTCTCGGTAGGTGATGATCTCAGTGCGAAGCTCTACGTGGAGATAGTTACCAAAGATGATCAAGTCATAGCACTGCGGGAAGGGCGGCCAGAGGCGTGAATGGTTCAAGGGCTTGGGTGGTCATCGGTGAGATCACCAGACCCCACGGCGTTCGGGGGGCTGTGAAGGTAGTTCCGCACACCGACTATCCTCAGCGGTTCGACTCTTTAGCTGAAGTGTACGTAGGTGCAGATGACTCCGAACCTGAGCTGATGAGTTTTTCTCTGGTTAGCAAGCAAACAGATCAGCTGATTTGCCGCATAGGCGGAGCAAGTTCCCGGGATGCTGCCGAGAAGCTCCGGGGGAAGCTGCTGCTGGTCCCCAGGGAAGAAGCGGTACAGCTCCCGCCAGGGCACTTCTACATCTTTGACCTGGTGGGCCTGGCGGTGTATACCGAGGACGGACAGCATCTGGGAAGGCTAAAGGAAGTACTGCAGCCCGGTGCCAACGATGTCTACATTGTGGAACCGGCAGATGGGGAAGGCGAGATTCTTCTGCCAGCCATCAAAGATGTTGTTCTCGATGTAGATCTGCTAGGAGGGCGAATGCTGGTGAGGCTGCTCCCCGGAATGCTGGAAGGATAGTGAACGCGGGAGGTGCCGGCACGATGCGAATCGATGTCCTCACACTGTTTCCAGAGATGTTCCAAGGCCCCCTTAATACCAGCATACTGGGGCGAGCCCGGGATGCAGGGGTAGTTGAGATACATCTTTGGAACATCCGGGATTTTGCCCATGGCAGACATCGTCAGGTTGATGATTATCCCTTCGGTGGAGGAGCCGGCATGGTCATGAAGCCTGAGCCGGTGTTTAATGCCGTCAGGCATGTGTTGGGCGGTGAGGCAGCCCCCGTGATCCTGATGAGCCCCCAAGGTGAAGTGTTCAGCCATCAGTTGGCAGAGGAGCTTTCTCAGGAGAAACGGCTGGTGCTGGTGTGCGGACATTACGAAGGGGTAGATGAAAGGATCAGGGAGGCTTTGACAACTCGGCAGATTTCTATCGGTGACTATGTGCTGACAGGGGGCGAACTGCCTGCCATGGTGGTCATCGATGCCGTTGTCCGGTTCTTGCCGGGAGCTTTGGGAGATGGGGAAGCGGTTCATAGCGACTCCTTTGCTCAAGGGCTCCTTGAGTACCCGCAGTATACGCGGCCCCGGGAGTTCGAAGGTATGGAAGTTCCAGAGGTGCTTGTGAGCGGGAACCACCAGCTGATTGCCAGGTGGCGGCGGGAGCAGGCGCTGCGGCGGACGCTGCTTCGGCGTCCAGAATTGCTGGATAGACTTGAGCTGAGTGAAGCAGACCTGCAGCTCTTAGCAGCTATTAGAGAAGAGCTAAAGCAGACCGATAGCAGTTCGGATTAGTGGTATGGAAGGGAGGCAGAAAGCTATGGATGTTCTGCAGGCTATTGAGCGTGAGCAGATGAAGACCGATGTTCCCGATTTTCGACCCGGTGATACTGTACGGGTACATGTCAAGGTAGTAGAAGGCGAGCGGGAACGGATTCAGATCTTTGAAGGTGTAGTTATCGCCCGGTCCGGCGGCGGGGTGAGGGAGACCTTCACCGTTCGGAAAGTCTCCCAGGGCGTTGGTGTAGAGAGGAAATTCCCTTTGCATTCGCCCAGAGTCGAGAAGATCGAGGTTGTGCGGCGCGGCCGAGTACGGCGGGCTAAGCTGTACTACCTGCGGCAGCGGGTGGGCAAAGCGGCACGGATTAAGGAGCGGCGTACTTGGTAAGCTGGCTGCAGAAAAAAAGGGACTGGTCCAGTCCCTTTTTTGCCAATTCCACGGTTGAAGGGAGAACGTGAGCATGGCTGCAGAGAAATCGGCCCTGCGGGAGTACCTGGAGGCCTTCGCTATTGCCGTCGTCTTGGCCTTATTTATCATTACCTTTATTGCCCAATCTTTCATTGTCCAAGGGCGGTCCATGGAACCTACCTTATTCGATGGAGAGAGGCTGCTGGTGGATAAACTCACCTACCGCTTCCGTCAACCCAGTGCCGGCGAGATCATCGTCTTTCGCTACCCCGCCGACCCCAGTCGGAAATTCATCAAGAGGATCATTGGGGTTCCCGGAGATGAAGTCATGATCAGGGGTACTGTGGTCTATGTGAACGGTAAGCCTTTGCAGGAAAACTACATCAGTGCTCCCACCTACGGTGACTGGGGGCCAAGGAAAGTCCCGACAAACAGCTATTTTGTATTAGGTGATAACCGCAATAACAGCGATGACAGCCGTTTTCCCGATGTAGGTTTTGTCGGACGGGAACTAATCATGGGGCGGGCTGTTGCCAGGTACTGGCCCCTCGCCGCCGTTGGGATCATTAGGACGCCGGAGATCTTTGCCAAATGACTAAGCACGCCCCTGGAAGGAATTGAGTTCAGTGTCAGTTGATATTCAATGGTATCCAGGCCATATGGCCAAGACAAAAAGGGAACTAAAGGAGAACCTGGCTGTAGTCGATATGGTGCTGGAAGTGCGGGATGCAAGAATACCTGTCACTAGCCATAATGCCGACCTGGCTGAGATCGTGGCCAGAAAGCCTGTGATTACAGTCCTGGCCAAGGCAGACCTGGCAGAGATTGAAGCCACCAAGATTTGGGTTAAGATTCTAGAAAAGGATGGACTGCCCACGGCGGCGGTAGATCTGAAAAGCGGCCGGGGCCTTAGGGAGCTGGAGCAGAAGCTCCGCAGACAGCACCAGCTCATGAATCAAAGACTTCGCCAGCGGGGCCGACAGGGCCGCACTATGCGGGGGATGGTAGTTGGGGTACCCAATGTGGGTAAATCCACCTTGATCAATCGGCTGGCTAGGCGGGCAGCAGCAAGGACCGGAGCCCGGCCGGGAGTGACCCGGGGGAAACAGTGGATTCGGGTGGGAAACTGGCTGCAGCTGCTGGATGTTCCCGGAGTCCTCTGGCCTAAGTTCGAAGAACCTCTCACTGGATTCCATCTGGCAGTCACTGGAGCAATCAGTGATGATGTCTTCAACTATGTTCAGGTGAGTGCCAAGCTGGCGGAGTTCCTGCATGCCCAGCGTCCTCAAGCCCTTGGAAACAGATACAACTTGGAGAATATGTCAGCAAATGCAGATGGCATTGAGATTCTTACGGCCATCGGTGAGCGCCGGGGATTTCTGGTGAGCGGCGGCAGTGTGGATTTAGAAAAAGCAGCACTCCTTCTGCTCAGAGAGTTTCGGGAAGGGCTGCTGGGCCGCTTTACCTTTGACCTGCCTCCGGATTTGTAATAATTACGTGTCCATCACCCATTTCCAGCAGGGAAATTGCGGCAGCGGCAGAAATGATATAGGGCGTATCCCTGCCGTCCTTTAGGTGGTATGATGATGGACATAAAGAACCTGACTGTCAGGGAGATCAAAGACTGGATAAGCAGTAAGGGCTGTCTCTCGCCAGAGGAGATCGGGGTACTGGGGAGCGACGCCAGAGCCTCAGTCAGAAAGCTGGCTGCCTCTTGGGAGAGGAGCCAAGCCTCTAAGAAGAAAGCCTTGGCCCACCGCCACCGCCTTTACCGGCTGCGGCGGGTTTTGTACAGTCATGGTTTTGAGAACATCGCGGGTGTCGATGAAGCGGGTAGGGGGCCGCTGGCAGGCCCAGTTGTGGCAGCAGCTGTGATCTTGCCTAAAGGCCTGCCGTCTTTTGGGCTAGATGACTCTAAGAGGCTGTCTGAGTCCCAAAGGGAGCAGCTCTATGACAAGATCCAAACAGAGGCTGCTGTGGGCATCGGTATCGCCCAGCCCCAAGAGATAGACGCCCTCAATATTCACAATGCTAGTCTACTGGCTATGTATAGGGCATTGTCAGCCCTTCAGGAGGTACCGGATCTTTGCTTGATTGATGGACGCTTTACGCTTCCTAAGCTGCCGTGTCCCCAGCGGGCCATCATCAAAGGTGACGGCCGCTGTGATGTCATAGCTGCGGCTTCAATCATTGCGAAGGTTACCAGGGACCGCTTGTTGGAGGAGCTGGACAGTGTCTATCCATTTTATGGGTTTGCCGCCAACAAAGGTTACCCCACTTTTCAACATTTACAGGCGCTAAGAGAGCATGGTCCAAGCCCTGTGCACCGGTATTCATATACTCCGGTACGTCTGGCTGGGGAGAATTCCGCCGTCACAAGGGGTGATAGAGATAAGGATTGTACGGGTTGAACATCTAAAACCAGGCATGCAGCTGGCCCGGAGTGTATACAGTGCCGACGGTAGAGTACTCCTGAGTGCAGGTATTGTCATTAAAGAGTCGTATATTGAACGACTGCGGAGGATGGGCTTTCCAGCAGTGTATGTTGGAGATCCTGAAGAGGCAGGGGCCTTTAAGGAAGCAGTCCGCGAATCTACTCGGCGCCGGGCTATTGCAGTGGTACAGGGATGCTTTGATGAAGTAAAATTCGGTTCATGCCTCAACATAGCTCCCATTGCCCAGGTAGTCAACAACATCGTAGATGAGGTTGTGTCTAATCGGGAGATTATCCTGCCTCTAGCCGATATCAGGAAACATGATGACTACACCTTCGGCCACTCTGTCAATGTCTGCATCATATCGACAATGCTGGGTGTCGCTTTGGA
>LFRM01344842.1_pt1 | contig 33625 bp, 28 predicted proteins | sample 618341 | NCBI WGS metagenome assembly LFRM01 (sample SAMN03654438, study PRJNA283298) | anaerobic digester metagenome | isolation source: pool of bioreactors CSTR01a, CSTR02a, and CSTR03a thermophilic anaerobic... | place: Denmark: Kgs. Lyngby | collected 2014-05-21 | reverse complement strand
TATAAGGGTTTTCAGCTCTCTCAATCTTTTACCCTCGACATCAATGTAACGCACTCAACGTGCTCCGTCCGGAGTGATACAGCCGGCTTTGCCGTCTTGCGTCCTTGCGGCATAGCCGCTGCGGACTTCGGGGCCAAAAACATTCCCCCGGACTGTTTTCTTAATACTCTTTACCCTATTAGGGTTTAAATCATCAGAAATAAAAAAGAGAGCCGAGGGTTGCTCTTTTTTTCAGAATTCCCTGACAAAAAATGAGGGCAATTCATTTGTTAATCTGCTTACTCTTTAGTAAAGATGGTTTATCATTGATTATTCTAATAATGTTATAGATTTGATACGATATATAACCTAAAAAACCAGATTATTCATTATTCATTAGCGCAAGCGGTTTCATCATCCATTGCAAAAATCCCGTCGAATGAATAATTGAGTATTGAATGATGAAAAATACAAAACAAAAACCCCGCCGAAAAAATTCGACGGGATTTTTGTTTTGGCCCGCCCGGAGGGATTTGAACCCCCGTCCTTCAGAATCGGAATCTGCTGCGATATCCAGCTTCGCCACGGGCGGATATATATAATGAGCAACGATTATTCTACACTGAAACGGATTTATTTTCAACCCTAATTTTTTTACCGGCTTAAAACTTTTGGAGCAGTGCGCAAAATTCTGTGAAATATTTCATTTTTCACCGCTGCCCATGTCTTATAGTATGTATGCAAAATATGTGTGGAAAGCAACTCCGGACAGGGGCGCATTTTGTAAACCTGTTGGATTGTCAGGGAAAAATCTGCGCGCAGCCTGACTGAAAAGCGCGCTTAATCTTCTAGGGGAAAAATTATGAAAGCGATAAACAGGTGGATTGAGCAATTAAGGTTATCGAACAGATTTCTGATAGACACTGTTATACCTCTTAATCAGATATTCAGCATATTTGCAGCCGAGTATGATATGGTAACTTACTGAATAATGAGTCCGGGGTATGCACAGCCTATAAATGAAACAACAACACCGTTTTCTGAAAGGAATTGTGCTGTTATGAGGAATTACGGATTAGGCAGAGGCCCAAAAAACAAAGGCTATTTTGCCGACAACGACTGGGAGATGTCGGGCGAGCTTTCTCCCGACCCCTTTTCGGAAGAAGAACATTCAATCATACACGCCCGCCGTTTTTACAGAAAGAATAATGGCAAAAACCCAAAAAATCAAGAAAATAAAAGAAAACAGGAGAAATAGAGAGATAACCGCTTTTATCCGGCCTTGACAATCCCGAATTGACCAATTTTGACCTTGACCATTCCTGACTTTTGAATGTATAATTTTGGCGAAAGTCAGGAATGGTCAAATTGAATTTAAGGATAAAATACAGACAGGATAGCAAAGGGGATTGATAAAATGCGTTTAACCGATATAATCGCTGAATATATCCTTCAGATGCTGGAGCTTGCAGACGACGGCGAGGCTGAGCTTCGGCGAAACGAGCTGGCAGAGGAGCTTGGCTGCGTGCCCAGCCAGATAAACTATGTGATTACATCCCGGTTTACCCCCGAACAGGGGTATATCGTGGAGAGCAAAAGAGGGGGCGGCGGCTATATCAGGATAAGGCGGGTAAAACTGGAGCGCGGGGTATCGCCGCTGATGCATATTGTAAACGCGGTCGGGGACGATATAAGCCCGGTAACCGCTCAGGCAATCATTGAAAATCTTGAAGCTCAGAAGCTGATTTCCGAAAATGCGGCAAAGGTTATGCTGTCCGCTTTATCCGACCAGGCTTACCGCGATATCCCGATGGAGATTAGGGACCGCCTTAGAGCAAGCCTTTTAAAGCAGATGCTTGCCGCGCTTATAACCTGACAGGGCTTTGATTTATTCACTGCGAAAGGATGATTCATTATGTTGTGTCAAAACTGCGGAAAAAATATCGCGACCACTTTTATCAAAAAGACAATAAACGGGGAGACAACCCAGACCCACCTGTGTTCTGAGTGCGCCGAAAAACAGGGGTATAATTCGATGTTCAGCAATATCGGGTTTGACATTGGGGATTTCTGGGGCAGCCTTTTTGCCGAGCCCATGAAAAAGGGGCTGACCGATGTGGTGCGCTGTGAGGGCTGCGGACACAGTTTCGGTGAGATTGCGGAATCCGGCAGGGCGGGTTGCCCGTCGTGTTATACCACCTTTTACGACAGGCTGTTGCCTTCAATTCAGCGGATACACGGTAAAACAGCGCATACCGGCAAGGTCCCGTCGGGCGCCGGCGAGGGGTTGAAAAAGGAAAGAGAGCTTGAGCGGTTGCGCTCGGAGCTGGCAAAATGCATCGAGGCGCAGCAGTACGAGAAATGCGCAGAGCTACGGGACCGTATTCGCGAACTGGAAAAGGGGGAAAAGGGCAATGAAAAATAAAAATGCAAAATGGTACCAGTTGAGCGGCGCTGAAGGGGATGTGGTAATCAGCACCCGTGTAAGGCTGGCGAGAAATCTGAGCGGGGTGCCTTTTCCGGCCAGCTTAAATCAGGAGCGCAGGCTTGAGGTCGCGAAAAAAGCGCGCGAAGCCTTGAAATCCAGCAAAGAAGCGGACGAATTCGATTTTCTGGATATGGCTAATATTGAGCCGCGCGACGCCCTTTCGATGGTTGAGCGGCACCTTATCAGTCCCGAATTCGCAAAACGGGGCAAGGGAAGCGCCCTGCTTTTGAAAAAGGATGAAAGTGTCAGCATTATGATAAATGAAGAGGACCACTTCCGCATACAGGTTATGCGCCCGGGGCTGGACCTTGATAAGGCATACGAGATTGCGGACGAGATTGACGACCTGTTTGATGAACAGGTGAAATTCGCGTTTGACGACAGGCTTGGATACTTAACCCAATGCCCGACCAACCTTGGGACCGGGATGAGAGCCTCGCTGATGCTCCACCTGCCCGCGCTGCACGAGCGGGGAGCCATCCAGCAGCTGGCGAACACGGTGTCAAAACTGGGGCTTACCATCAGAGGGATTTACGGCGAAGGAAGCAAGCCTGAGGGCGCAATTTACCAGCTTTCAAATCAGGTTACTTTAGGGATTTCCGAACAGGCTGCGATTGAAAACCTCAAGGGAATCGCCGCACAGATTATACGCGAGGAGCGGGCCGCGCGCGAACAGCTTTGCCGCAACCCGCAGTTTGAAGATATGGTTTGGCGTTCGCTGGGGCTTTTGCAGACCGCGCGGATGATGTCGTGCGATGAATTCATGACCCTTATCTCCAACCTTCGGATTGGAGTGGCGATGGGGATTATACCGGGCATCAGCCTCGACACCATAGGCGAATTGATAAACGACGCGCAGCCGCAGACCCTGATGGCAACGGCGCGGCGCGATATGGAGCCGTCGGAGAGGGACGTCGAGAGGGCAAAGATGGTCAGAACCCGCCTTACTTCAAACGGGTAAAACCCGGACAAGCAACATAGAGAAAGGATGAATTCCATGTACAGATTTAAAGGATTTACCGAAAAAGCGAATACCGCGCTAAATCTTGCGATAGAGGCCGCAGAGGAATTAGGGCATACCTACATCGGCACGGAACACCTTGTGCTGGGGCTTTTGCGTGAAGGAACCGGCGTTGCGGCGTCGGTGCTGAACGCAAGGGGCGTAACCGCCGCAAAGTATCAGGAGGCAATCACGCAGGTGGGCTCTCCGGGCGAGAGGAGCAGGCTGACTCCCGAAGACTTTACGCCGCGCGCCAAAAAGGCGCTGGAAGTCGCCACGACCGAAGCCGCGGCCATGCACCACGGTTATGTCGGGACCGAACACCTTCTCATCGCGATATTGAAGGATGAAACCAGCGTGGCTGTCCGCATACTGATTGCACAGGGTGCAAGGCCGGACGATTTGTTTGCGGATATCGCGCAGGCAATAGGGATGGGCATTCCGCAGGACAATGTCATCCGCCCGGGCAGGCCGTCCCCGCGCGCGGGGGGCAGGACGCCCACCCTAGACCAGTTCGGCAGGGATTTGACCCGACTTGCCAAAGAGGGAAGGCTGGACCCGGTTATCGGCAGAGCGGATGAAATTGAACGTGTTATCCAAATCCTGTCCCGCCGTACCAAGAACAACCCCTGCCTGATAGGGGAGCCGGGCGTCGGCAAGACCGCGATTGCGGAAGGGCTGGCACAGAAGATAGCAGCTGACGAGGTTCCGGAACTGCTCCGCGGCAAACGGGTCGTAACACTGGATTTGACCGGCATGGTTGCCGGAACCAAATACCGCGGCGATTTTGAGGAACGGATTAAAAACGCGATTGACGAAGTGCTGAGAGCCAAAAACGTGATACTCTTTATTGACGAGGTGCACACCCTTGTGGGGGCGGGCGCGGCGGAAGGCGCGGTTGACGCCGCCAACATCCTCAAGCCGGTTCTCGCGAGGGGCGAGCTGCAGATAATCGGCGCGACCACTCTTGACGAGTACCGTAAGCATATCGAAAAGGATGCCGCTTTGGAGCGGCGTTTCCAGCCGGTGATGGTCGGAGAGCCGACCCAGGACGAGACGGTGGAAATCCTGCGCGGACTGCGCGACAAATACGAGGCTCACCACAAGGTAAAGATTACGGACGAGGCGCTTGAAGCCGCGGTGCGCCTGTCGGCGCGCTATATTTCGGACAGGTACCTGCCGGACAAGGCCATCGACCTGATTGACGAGGCCGCTTCCCGCGTGCGATTAAGGGCATTCACCCCTCCGCAGGATATGAAGGAGCTTGAGGATGAAATCAAGCGCCTTGACGAGGAGAAGAAATCAGCGGTCAACGAACAGGATTTCGAGCGCGCCGCGGAACTCAGGGACAAGCAGAAAGCGGCCGAAGAAAAGCTGAAGGCCATGAAGGACGAATGGCAGGAGAAAAATTCCGGAATTACCGGACAGGTAACCGAAAACGAGATTGCCGAAATAGTCTCAAGCTGGACGGGGGTTCCGGTGGTTCAGCTGACCGAAGAAGAAAGCGAAAGGCTGCTGCGGATGGAGAAAATACTCCATGAGCGCGTAGTGGGGCAGGAAGAAGCGGTAACCGCGGTTTCAAAGGCAATCAGACGGGGCAGAGTGGGGCTGAAAGACCCCAAGCGCCCGACCGGCTCATTTATCTTCCTCGGCCCGACCGGGGTAGGGAAGACCGAGCTGTGTAAAGCCCTTGCCGAAGCCATGTTCGGCGATGAAAACGCGATGGTCAGGCTTGACATGTCCGAATACATGGAAAAACACACCGTTTCCCGCCTCGTAGGCTCCCCGCCGGGATATGTCGGATATGAGGAGGGCGGACAGCTCACCGAAAAAATCAGGCGCAAGCCCTATTCGGTGGTGCTCTTTGATGAAGTCGAAAAAGCCCATCCCGATGTGTTCAATATACTCCTGCAGATACTGGAAGACGGCGTATTGACCGACGCTCAGGGGCGCAGGGTTGACTTTAAAAACACAATTATAATCATGACTTCAAATGTCGGCGCCAGAATGATTACCGAAAAGCACGGGCTCGGCTTTGGCGGCGCCGGTAGAGAGAATGACGAGGAAGACCAGAAGAGAATACGCGACAACGTAATGAGCGAGCTCAAGCGCACCTTCCGCCCCGAATTCCTTAACCGCGTCGACGAAATAATTGTGTTCAGCAAGCTGTCAAAAGAGGACATTCAGCAGATTGCCCGCCGTATGCTGAAGCAGCTGGATAAGCGCACGGCCGATATGGATGTCCGCGTTACGGTAACCGACGCGGCTGTCGAAAAGATTGCCGAGGAAGGTTTTGACCCGATTTACGGAGCGCGCCCGCTTCGCCGCGCCATCCAGTCAAAAATCGAGGACGTGCTCGCAGAGCATTTGCTGGAGGGCAAATTTAAAGCCGGCGACACGGTCTTGGTGGACGTATCCGAAGACGGATTTGCTTTCATGAAGGCGGAAAAATAGTATTGAATTGATTTTACAAAAAAATCGGGGAGGCGGTTTTAATCTGCCTCCCCGCCCCCCTGAAAAAACCTGCTGTGATGGAATTTTTGAATCTTGACTAATGAATAATCTCATGCTATATTATTATAGCTTTCGCGGTCAGCGAAAGCTGTGCTGGTGTAGCTCAGCCGGTAGAGCAGCTGATTTGTAATCAGCAGGTCGGGGGTTCGAGTCCGTCCACCAGCTCCAATTAAAACGGCAATCTGCGTTTTGCGGATTGCCGTTTCTCTTTTTGCTTGCTCGCTTTTGCTTTTTTGGCAGGGCAAATCCCCTGTCTGCCGTTCTCGTGCTATACACGATTACATATTAATTCTAAAATTGTCTATATTATACAATTAACACATTTGTTTTTTGCCCAACATCCCACTTGTTACTGTTAAACGTTCGTTCTATAATAATGGATACACTTTAACCGGCAAAAAAGATTGCGGCGAGCTTTTTCGCTGCAATACCGGTCGGCTTTGACTGATTGATGGAATTATATTCCTGTTATGGATGAGCAATCCTTTACAGGGCCGGTTTAACTTGCCGGCGGCACATAAAAATGAACATACTTCAGTATTTATATAATTATACCCCCATCCCGAAAAGCAGGAGGTATCGGGCATTGTGGACAACATCGAAGAAATTAGAATAAAAATCGGCGCGATTGACACGCTGGAAAGAAAGCTGGCTGCGTGCAACGGGCGGATAAAAGAGACTGAGGAGAGGGTAGGCGGCCTGCTTAAAGAATGTGAAAACCAGAAGCTTAATGTGCGGAAAATCCGGGACGAGTCGCTATATTCTTTCTTTTTGAAAATGCTCGGCAGGTACCGTGAAAAGCTGAAGAAAGAGGAACGGGAAGAAATTGAGGCAAAGCTCGAATATGACAGGGTGGCAGCCGAGCTTGAGGAACTGAAAAAGGAGAAACAGGAGCTTGAAAACAAAATCAACCAATTGTTGATGCTGGAGTACAGGTATCAGGCCGAGCTTGACCGGCGCAGGGCTGCCGCGGTGCGGCTTGAAGGGGAGAAAGGCGAAAAGTTCAGGCAGCTTGAATGTGAGAATGACCTGATAATCGGCCGGCTGGCCGAGACGGAGCAGGCGCTGGCGGCGGCATTGCGTTCAAGGCAGTCGGCTGAATGTGTTTTACATGCTTTTAAGAAAGCCGAAATATGGGCGGTGTATTGTCTTACCGAATCGGGCGGCTTGATTTCGCATTTGGCAAAATACTCGCATATAGACAACGCCGAATCGGCTTTCAACAGGTTGATTTCACATCTGAAAAGCCTGCAGGCCGAGCTTATGGACGACATAGAGGGCGTTGAGCTGACCTGTATCAGCCAGATAACATCGGCGGAACGTATACTGGATTACTGGATGGATGATTTTGTGATTGACAGTTTTATCTGTGAAAAAATCAGGGAAAACATCGCCGGTCTGCAGGATTTGATATCTTCGATAGCAGACATTGAAGACCTGCTGAACAAAAGAAGTCAGCAGCTTGAAAACCAGCTTTGCCATAACAGGCGTTTGCAGCAGGAACTGCTTGTCCATTTGAAATAACAGCGGGGTTTACATAGTTTGCGGGCAGCCGAACCGAGGCTGCCCGCAGTTTTTTTTGCGGAGCATTGCAGAAAAAAGCTCAATCTGTCTTTAAAAATATCGTGTTTTATATTAGAATAGTATGTGAATTAAATAACGGCTGAATAAAACGGAGGTTTTGAAATGGTATACAGGGAGCTTAAAAAAAACGGGGTATCGGTATCGCTGCTGGGATACGGATGTATGAGGTTTCCCACAGACATAGACGGAAGGATAGACGAGGCAGAGGCGGAAAAGCTGCTTGACCTGGCTTACAGCAGGGGGATAAACTACTTCGACACTGCTTATAACTACCATTCCGGCCAAAGCGAGCTGTTTGTGGGGAGAGTTTTATCCAAATACGACAGGGGCAGCTATTACATAGCAGACAAGCTGCCGTGCTGGCAGGTAAAAAATCTGGATGACGCGGAGCAGGCGTTCAATGAACAGCTCGAAAGGCTGCAGACGGATTATATAGATTTTTATCTTCTCCACACGCTGAACAAAAGCTCATGGGACAGGATGGCGCGCCTTGGCGTTCCGGAATTTTTCGACAGCTTAAAAAAACAGGGCAAAATAAGGTTCTTCGGTTTTTCCTTCCACGATGATTTTGAAGTATTTGAGGAAATCCTTAAAAGCCGGGAATGGGATTTTTGCCAGATACAGCTTAACTATATGGATGTCAATTATCAGGCCGGGATTAAGGGGTACCGGCTTGCCGAAAGCATGGGCGTCCCGATGATGGTGATGGAGCCGGTCAAGGGCGGCAAGCTGGCCGCCCTGCCGGACGAGGTTACCGCGGAGTTGAGAAAGGTAAACCCCAAAGCCTCGGTCGCTTCATGGGCTTTAAGGTGGGTGGGCAGCCTGCCGAACGTTAAGGTGGTGCTCAGCGGGATGACCACGATGGAACAGCTTTTGGACAATCTCAACACTTTTGATAACTTCAGACCCTTGAACAAAGAGGAGTATCAGATGATTGACAGGGTGTCGGACGCGCTTAGGACCAGAATGAATAACGGCTGTACCGGCTGCAGGTACTGTATGCCGTGCCCTGCCGGGGTGGACATACCCTTAAACTTTCATGTCTGGAACGAATACGGGGTTTTTAAGGACAAAGGCAGGGCGGCATGGCTATGGGAGGACTTTGTTTCCGATTCTAAAAGGGCGAAAAACTGCATATCGTGCGGCAGATGTGAGCAGGCATGCCCGCAGAATATCAAAATCAGGGAAGATTTGAAACTGCTGCAGCAAGAGCTGGACAGCCTGCTCAAATCATAAGGCCGTAAAGGGGAAAACTGTATGAGTATAAGCAGGAAAACAGCGGTGGGAGGGCTGATGCTGGCTTTGGCGGTAATCCTTCCCCGCGTAGTACATCTGGTCGGTGCGGCTGACCTTGGCAGAATACTGCTTCCGATGCATATTCCGGTGCTGTTGAGCGGTTTTATCGTTGGGCCGGTTTTTGGACTGGCAATAGGCGCCCTCTCCCCGGTATTGAGCTATCTGTTATCCGGCATGCCTGCGCCCGACCGGCTTGTGTTTATGGTTTTTGAGCTTGCCGGCTACGGGTTTATGAGCGGTCTGCTGTACCAGAGTTTCAAACTGTGTAAAACAAGATACGGGACAGCGGTTTCGCTTGTGGGCGCGATGGTGTTCGGCAGGCTGGTGTACGCGCTGGCGCTGTTTGCCGCCGCCGACCTGCTCAACATCTCAAAAATTAAGCCGGCCGCGGTCATTGACGCGGTTACGGCCGGTATAATCGGCATTGTAATTCAGATTATACTGATACCGGCGGTAATCTACCTGCTCAAAAAAAGCCGGGTAATCGACAGCTTTGTTTTCCAAGACAAAAGCGGCGGCGTAACGGAAGATTTGGCCGCAGGCGAAAAAGGGAGAGCGGATGAACAAAATCATGACTGATAACATGAAAAAAGCCGTAAATAAACTTGATCAGGGCGGGTACACTCTTGTGGTGGTAAACGGGGAGAGGGAATATACCTCGAAACTCTCAGGGGTGTCCCCGCTGCTGGATATCATAAAAAACGCGCCGGAGGTTTTGAGCGGCGCATGCGTTGCCGATAAAATTGTCGGGAAGGCCGCGGCGGTGCTGTTTGTGTACTCAGGAGTAAAGGAAGTGTACGCAAAAACCGTCAGCTCCTACGCGGTTTTGGTGCTGAAAAAGGCTGGCATAAACCTTGTGTACGAGAAAAAGGTACCGTATATAAAAAATCGGGCAGGAACCGATATCTGCCCGATGGAAAAACTCGTGTTGGATATTGGGGACCCAAAAGCCGGCGCGGCCGCGCTGCTTAAAGCCGGCAGCCCGCGTGCTGAAGGGTTATCTTAAAATCGTCTTCTGTTTGCGGAACGCCGTCGGGGTCATTCCGCAGCGCTTGAGGAACACCTTGCTGAAATAGTTCTGGTCGGAATACCCGCATGTCTCGGCTATTTCCTTGACCGATTTTGACGTGCTGATTAGAAGCTGCTTGGCCTTTTGTATGCGGACATGGGTCAGATATTCTATTATTCCGACTCCGTAATTTGCCTTGAAGGATGTCATAATGCTGGTGCGGCTGCAGAAGAATTTGAGACAGAGATTGTCGATAGTAATGTTCTCGTGAAAGTTGTTGTCAAGGTATTCCCTGATTTTGTCCGAAATGTGGGATTTGTTTATCTGAAAGCGGTTGCTTAAGGTTATGTACTGCGCGCAGACGTCCAGTATTTTCATGCACGACAAAATCTTATCCTTGCTGCACACGCGCACCGATTTGGCGGCTGCTGCGAGCAGTTTCTCATCGGAGATAAGCTGTCTGGCGTTTTCTATCAGCTGCTCCCGGCTGCCGGGGCTGCCGTCGATTGACTGCCCCATCATCAGGTATCCGACCACATTCCCTAAAACGTTCAGCGGCGCCACCGCCTCGTAAAGCCCGAAACAGCATTTGTAAAGGTAAACTTCCGGATTTGAGCTCACCTGTTCAAATGCCCGCTGGTCATTTTCGATACATTTCTGACGCCCCTGCGCACAGCTTTGGATAAGCGCGCAGTACGGCGACAATTCCTTTGGGTAGGCTTCGATTTCATTGAACTTGACATCGTGTATCGAAATCCTGAACCCGGAGATGTTGTGCAATTCGCGCAGCAGCGAAATCATCTCCAGCCTGTCGTCCTGAACCATACGGCATAACCTCTCAAAACAGGAAATATAGTTTTTAATGAACAAAAATACTAATCGTGATACTATTTTACATAGAAAACCGCGGTTTTACAAGATATAATTTATATGTAAAGTAAAAAATATGCATTTACGATAACCAAAAGCAGAGAGGCTGGTTTGCGTTTATGGAAAAAACACTGGTGATTATGGCGGCTGGTATGGGTAGCCGATACGGCGGTTTAAAGCAGGTGGACAGGGTTGGCCCTTCGGGCGAACTGATTATAGACTATTCAATCTTTGACGCGCGCAGAGCGGGATTTAACAAGCTGGTATTTGTCATCAAGGAGGAAATCGACACTCTGTTCCGCGAGGTAATCGGGAACCGCATTTCGCGGTATATGGACGTTTCGTATGTTTACCAGCGGCTTGACAACCTTCCTGATGGATATACGGTGCCCGAAGGAAGGGTCAAGCCGTGGGGGACGGCGCACGCGGTGATGAGCTGCGCGGGGGTGGTGGACGGCCCGTTTTTGGTCATCAATGCCGACGATTTTTACGGCCGCGAAGCCTTTGAGAAGATATCCGCGTGGATTGACACTGCCGATTTTGATAAAAACCCGCCCGAATACTGCATGGCGGGCTATGTGCTCAAAAACACTCTGACCGAAAACGGGCATGTGGCAAGAGGGGTCTGCGAATTGGACCAGCGCGGCTATCTGGTGGACATCACCGAGCGAACCAAGATTGTAAGGCAGGACGGCAGGGTGCAGTATACCGAAGACGACGTCAATTGGGTGGATATTGACGAGAACAGCATTGTGTCCATGAATTTCTGGTGTTTTCCGCCCTCTTTCTTGGAGGAGACAAAGGCGAGGTTTAAAGGGTTCCTTGACAGTAATAAAGACAATATCCTGAAAGCCGAGTTTTTCCTGCCGTTTGTAATCAAGGATATGATTGCCAATCGCCAGTGCACCGTGAAGGTTTTGCGCACCAGCAGCCAGTGGTTTGGGGTAACTTACAGGGAAGACAGGGAAAAGGTGGTAAACGCCATCGCGCGAATGGTTGACAGAGGGGAATATCCAAAAACCCTTTGGAAATAATCAATTTTCACGAGAGGTTGCTGACTATGACAAATCTGGGCTTTATTACATCGCAGTTTATCGCCGACAAAACCTACCTTCACGGGCTGCCTTACGGCGAGGGACATATCAACGACACGTATTCGGTCTGCCTTCAGGACAGCGACGGCGTTATCAGCCGCGTCATTCTCCAGAGGATAAACAGTTATGTGTTTAAAGACGTCGACGGGTTGATGAACAATATCGTCGGGGTTACAAACTTCCTGAAAAAGAAAATCATAGCCGAGGGGGGAGACCCGCAGCGCGAAACGCTGACTGTCATTCCAACCGTTTCTGGTGATAATTATTATCGGGATAACGAAGGCGACTGCTGGCGGATGTACCTGTTTGTCGAGAACACCGAAACCTATCAGACCATCCGCAACGCCGAGGATTTTTACAACTGCGGGGTATCGTTCGGAAACTTCCAGCGGATGCTGGCGGATTACGACACATCCGGGCTGATAGAGACTATCAAGGATTTCCACAACACCGTGAAACGCTTTGAAGCCTTAAAACAGGCCATAAAAAAGGACAAAGCCGGCAGAGCGGGCAAGGTGCGGGACGAGATAAAATTTGCGCTTGACCGCGAAAAGGATGTCGGGGTGCTGGTGGAGCTTCTGGAGTCCGGCAAAATGCCTTACAGGGTAACCCATAACGACACAAAGCTGAACAATATCCTGATAGACAAAAAGACCAAAAAAGGCGTTTGCGTAATCGATTTGGACACCGTGATGCCGGGCGCCGCGTGCTACGATTTCGGCGACAGCATAAGGTTCGGGGCAAGCACGGCCGCCGAAGACGAGACCGACCTTTCGAAGGTTTCGATGAGTATCGAGCTGTTTGAGGTTTTCACAAAAGGCTATATGAGCGTGGCCGGGGAATTCCTTACTCCAATCGAGATAGACAGCCTTGCCATCGGGGCAAAAATCATGACATTTGAATGCGGAATCCGTTTTCTTACCGACTATCTAAACGGCGACGTCTATTTCAAAATCCACAGGGAGGACCACAACCTCGACCGTTGCCGCACACAGTTCAAGCTGGTGCAGGACATGGAGGAGAAAATGGATTTGATGAAGGAAATAGTTAATAAATATAAATAAAGATTTGGGGGTATCGGAAATGAGAGTAATCAAGGTCGGCAGCTATGACCAAATGAGCCGGACGGCGGCCAACATCATCGCGGCACAGATAATTATGAAGCCGGACTCTGTTTTGGGCCTTGCGACCGGGTCGTCCCCAATCGGCACATATAAAAGGCTGATTGAGATGAATAAATCCGGTGATTTGGATTTTTCGGGCATTACCACCGTTAATCTGGACGAGTACTGCGGACTTAGCGGCAGCCATGACCAGAGTTACAGGTATTTCATGAATACCAACCTGTTTGACCACATCAATATAAAAAAAGAAAACACCCATGTCCCGGACGGGGTCGCCGCGGATTATGACGAGGAATGCAGGCGGTACGACAAACTGATTGAAGAGCTCGGCGGCATTGACCTTCAGCTGCTCGGTATCGGGCATAACGGGCATATCGGGTTTAACGAGCCGGACGAGGTCTTTGAAAAATACACCCATGTAATGGATTTGAAACAGTCCACCATAGACGCAAACTCCCGCTTTTTCGCAAAGAAGGAAGATGTGCCGATGCAGGCGATAACCATGGGGATTAAGACAATAATGTCGGCAAAAAAAATCCTGCTAATCGCCAGCGGCGCCGACAAAAAGGAGATACTCGAACGCGCTTTGTATGGCCCGATAACTCCTAATGTCCCCGCGTCCGTCCTACAGCTCCATCCGGATTTAACGGTAGTCTGCAGTGTAGATTAAATATACACTCTGTTAAGGAGGTTACTCTGTTAAGGAGGTAAGGTGATTAAAATGAAGTTTTACAAACAGGAAGGGCAGCTTTTTATTCCCGACGGGACAGATGAAAAAACGGCTTTGAGCCGGACAACCGATTTGTGTATCGCCGCTCATCAGGACGACATCGAGATTATGGCTTTCGGCCCGATTTCAAAATGCTACGGCGTGCCGGACAAATGGTTTACCGGCGTTGTGGTAACCGACGGCGCGGGCTCGCCGAGAACCGGTATTTACGAGCGTTACACCGACGAGGAAATGAAAAAAGTGCGCGTGATAGAGCAGAAAAACGCCGCGAGCGTCGGCGGCTATGCCGCACAGTTTTTGCTTAGCTACACCAGCTCCGAGGTGAAAAACCCGTCCAACCTAAAGACTGTTGAGGAAATCGCAGAGATTATAAGGGCGTGCAGACCGGAAATCGTCTACACACACAACCTTGCGGACAAGCATGACACCCACGTGGCTGTCGCGATGCGCACCATTGCGGCAATCCGCAGCCTGCCGGCCGGGCAGCGCCCCAAAAAGGTGTATTCGCTTGAAGTATGGCGCGGGCTTGACTGGGTCAACGACGATGAAAAAGTCTGCTTTGACACCTCCCAGCACCCCAACCTTGCTGCGGCGCTGCTCGGAGTATACGACAGCCAGATTGCGGGCGGCAAGCGCTACGACAGCGCCGCGCTGGGCCGCAGGCTCGCGAACGCGACATTTTTCGCAAGCCATGATACCGACGACGTAGAAAGCCTCTCTTACGGGCTGGATATAACCGAGCTTGTAAACAGCGATATGGACTATTTTGATTTTATCAACAGGTTTATCAAGAATTTCAGGAAAGATGTTGAGGAACGTATCAGGAGGTTTGCTTAAATGAATCGTTGCGGTATAGAAATCAGCTATAAGAATGTTCCTAAGCTCGACCCTCAGTTCATCCCGATGGAGCAGTTCACCAGAGCCTACCTTAAAGGCGCAAAACAGCCTCTGGCGATTGCGGTGGAGCGGGAATCGGGCTATACCAGCGTTTACGAAACCTTTATTCACGGCACCCCCGAAATGCGCGAGGCGGATTTTTATTATGTCGAACGGCTGGTAAAGTTCCTGCTCTGGGCAAGGGGAGGTTTTAAGGTAACCATCTGCGGCAGCAGGGAGGTTTACGAATACCTAAAACAGGCGTATTCGGCGGACGGCGAACGCGCGTTTGATTATAAGACAATGGCCGACGTCTATGAAAAACCGTTTGAGGTGCTGTACCTGCCGTATGAGCAGAAGCCGGCGGAAATTGAAAGCTCAAAGGCGCTGGGCGGCCATTTCGAAGGCTGCAGGATAGGCTTTGACGCGGGGGGGAGCGACAGAAAGGTCTCCGCGGTTATTGACGGCGAAGCGGTTTACAGCGAGGAAGTGGTCTGGCACCCGAAGGTCAACTCAGACCCGGACTATCACTTTAACGAGATTGTTACCGCCTTTAAGACCGCGGCCTCAAAAATGCCGAGGGTTGACGCGATTGGGATAAGCTCGGCGGGGATTTACGTAAATAACCGCACCATGCTGGCCTCGCTGTTCATCAAGGTACCGAAGGATTTGTTCGATTTAAAGGTCAAAGACATATACGAGCGCGCCTGCCGCGAAGTCGGGGACGTGCCTTTCACGGTCGCCAACGACGGGGATGTTACCGCTCTCGCCGGCGCAATGGAGCTCAACGATACCGGAGTTCTTGGAATTGCGATGGGCACCAGCGAAGCGGCGGGGTATGTGGATTTGAAGGGGAATATAACCGGCTGGCTGAACGAGCTGGCTTTCGCGCCGGTCGACGCGCACCCCGGCGCGATGGAGGACGAATGGTCGGGCGATATCGGCTGCGGCGTCAAGTACTTCTCGCAGGACGGGATTGTCAAACTTGCCGGAAATGCCGGGCTGACATTCAGCGACGGCCTGACTCAGGCTGAAAAGCTGAAGGAGGTCCAGAAGCTGGCTGAAAAGGACGACCCGGTGGCTATCGACATATACGATTCCCTCGGTTGTTACCTCGGGCACACCCTGCCTTATTATGCAAGGTTTTATAACTATAAGCACCTGCTGCTTCTGGGCAGGGTAACCTCAGGCAAAGGCGGAGAGATAATGATAAACCGCTGCAAGCAGGTTATTGCCGAAGAATACCCCGAACTGAACGTTAACATTGTATTGCCCGATGAAAAAAGCCGCCGTGTCGGGCAGAGCGTCGCGGCGGCGGGGCTGCCGGCGCTTAAGTAAACCGGTAAAAACCGCAATCGATATAAAAAGCGCGTTTCCGAAAGGGAATGCGCTTTTTTGGTTGCGGCGGTTTTTGGCGGGCAAATTTGATTGCGCCAAATTCGGTACAAGCATATAATGGTTAAGGCAGGCGGTCCGCCAAACCGCCGGCTGCTGGGCGCCATAATGCGCCGCGTCTGCCCGACTGACGCCGTTTTTGTCGCAGGGAGACGGCGAGCGGGTTCAAATTGTTGCACTTGCCCTTTCACCCTTGTAATGATATAATAAACCAATAATATATGCTCGACTGACGCCGCTTTTGTAGCGGCGGCGGCCGGGGACATATCTGGATTTTTGGAGCGTATTCGCTGATGGCNNCCGCCGCACCATGCCACCATATCTTGTTAGGAGGCTCCGAATTGCGGATTGGAATTGACATAGGGTCAACCACGGTCAAGGTGGTATTGATTGATGATAACGATAAAATACTGTTCAGGGCATATGAAAGGCACTTGTCCAAGGTTCGTGAGAAAACCGCCGAAATGCTGGAACAGCTCGATGACAGGTTGAGCGGCAAGCAGGTTCAGGCAGCGGTAACTGGCTCGGCCGGCCTCGGCGTTTCCAAGGCGGCCGGTTTGGAATTTGTGCAGGAAGTGTTTGCGACCGCGGGAGCAGTGGAGCGCTTTTACCCCAAAACCGACGTTGTGGTCGAGTTGGGCGGGGAAGACGCGAAAATCATCTTCCTTACCGGCGGGCTGGAGGAGCGGATGAACGGCTCCTGCGCCGGCGGTACCGGCGCTTTTATCGACCAGATGGCCACCCTTTTGGACATTACCGCCGACGAGCTGAACCGGCTCAGCGAGAAATACGATAAACTGTACTCGATTGCCTCCCGCTGCGGCGTGTTCGCAAAAACGGATATTCAGCCGCTGCTCAATCAGGGGGCGAGGAAGGAAGATATTGCGGCCAGCATTTTTCAGGCGGTTGTCAACCAGACCATATCCGGGCTGGCGCAGGGCCGCGAGATTAAAGGAAACGTTCTTTTCCTCGGCGGGCCGCTGCATTTTCTGAGCGGTTTGCGCAAGCGGTTTGTGGAAACCCTGAAGCTTACGCCCGAACAGGCGACGTTTCCCGAAGACGCTGACGTGTTTGTCGCGGTCGGCGCGGCGATGTATGCCGGGAACACAAAACCCATGGCGTTTGACGAGGTGCTGAGCCGTATCCGCAGCGCCTCCGAGCAGAAGAATACAACCAACACACTGCCGCCGCTGTTCAGCTCAGAAGAAGAATATCAGCAGTTCGTCGCGCGCCACAACCGCCACCAGCCCCCGTTTGTGGACGCGGACAGTTATTCGGGCGACGCATACCTCGGCATTGACGCCGGCTCAACCACCACAAAACTTGCGCTCATCACGCCGGAGGGCGGGCTGCTGTATACTTTTTATGACTCGAACGGCGGCAATCCGGTCGGGGTTGTACTGGAGCAGCTAAAGGAAATATACCGGCGGTTCGGCGGCAGGATTACCATCAAAGGCAGCGCCGCCACCGGATACGGCGAGGATTTGATTAAAAACGCGTTCAACATAGACATCGGCCTTGTCGAAACCATGGCGCACTATAAGGCGGCGGCCAGCTTTAACCCCGATGTCGATTTCATCATTGACATCGGCGGGCAGGACATGAAATGTTTTAAAATCCGCAACGGCGCGATTGACAGCATATTTTTAAACGAGGCGTGCTCGTCCGGCTGCGGCTCGTTTATCGAAACCTTTGCGAAAGCGCTGGGATATTCGATTGAGGATTTCGCAAAGCTCGGACTGTTTGCCGAAAAACCGGTTGATTTGGGCTCGCGCTGCACCGTCTTTATGAACTCGTCGGTGAAACAGGCGCAGAAAGAGGGCGCCGGGATAGACGATATTTCGGCAGGGCTTTCAATCAGCATTGTAAAAAATGCGATTTATAAGGTTATCCGCGCGACCAACCCGACCGAGCTGGGCCGGAATATTGTGGTTCAGGGCGGCACATTCTTAAACGACGCGGTTTTAAGGAGCTTTGAGCAGGAGCTGGGGATTGAGGTAACCCGCCCGACCATTGCGGGGATTATGGGCGCGTACGGCGCGGCATTTTCCGCAAAGTCGCTCAAAAAGGAAAAAAGCTCGCTGCTGACTATGAAGGAGCTTGAAGATTTCACCCACACCGCCAAATCGGCGCAGTGCGGGCTGTGCGGCAACAACTGCCACCTGACCATAAACACTTTCAGCGGCGGCAGGCGGTTTATTTCAGGCAACCGCTGCGAGCGGCCTTTGGGCAAGGGCAAACGCGCCGGCGCTCCAAACCTTATGAGATGGAAGTACGACTACCTGCGCTCTCTTGAGGGCGGGGAGAACCACCGGGGCCGTATCGGCATCCCGATGGTGCTGAATATGTTTGAAAATCTTCCTTTCTGGTACACTTTTTTCACCAAACTGGGGTTTGAAGTGGTTTTGTCGCCGGAATCCTCAAGGTCGCTTTACGCTTACGGGCAGCACACAATTCCGTCGGATACCGTCTGCTACCCCGCTAAGCTGGTACACGGGCATATCGCGAAACTGATTGACATGGGCGTTGACGCCATCTTTTACCCGTGTATGCCGTATAATTTCGACGAAAAAAAAGGCGATAACCATTACAACTGTCCTGTGGTGGCGTATTACCCTGAGCTGATTGACGCAAACGTTACCGAGATTAAGAATATCCGATATTTATTCCCCTATTTCGGGCTGCACCGGCCGCGCGAATTTGCGAAAAAAGCGGCGGATTATTTCAAAGAGCATTTTGGAATTCCGGCAAACGAGGTTAAGGGGGCGGCAAGGGCGGCTTTTAACGCGCACAAGGCGTATCTGCGAATGCTGTACGAAAAAGGCGAGCGGATGATTGAACAGGCCCGCAAAGACGGCAACAAAATCATAGTATTGGCCGGCAGGCCGTACCACTGCGACCCTGAGATTAACCACGGAATTGACTCGCTGATTACCTCGTTCGGGCTTGCGGTGGTAACCGAGGACGCCGTTGCCCACAAGCAGCCGAAAAGGCCGGTTAAGGTGCTGAACCAGTGGACTTACCACAGCCGCCTTTACTGCGCCGCCGAGTATATCAAGAGCCAGCCCGACATGCAGCTTGTCCAGCTTGTGTCTTTCGGCTGCGGTATTGACGCAATCACCACCGACGAGGTGCGCTCAATCCTCGAAGAGGGCGATAAGATTTACACCCAGCTGAAAATTGACGAAATCAACAACCTCGGCGCGGTGCGCATTAGAATCCGCAGCCTTCTGGCGGCGGTCGAGGCGCGCGAAAGCGGCGAGGCTGAAACCTAACCGACTACCCTTCCAAAGGAGAATACTGATGGCCGAACTGGTATACGATAAAGACGGGCGACTGCTGTTTACCGAGGAGATGAAGAGGGAGTACACCCTGCTTATGCCGATGATGCTTCCCGTCCACTTCACAATGCTTAAGCATGTATTGGAGCTTAACGGCTACAAGGCGGAGCTGCTTACCACCAACCACCGCGGCATAGTGGACGAAGGCCTGAAATTCGTCCACAACGACACCTGCTACCCCGCGCTGCTGGTTATCGGACAACTGATTGACGCGATAAAAAGCGGTAAATACAATCCGCGCAAGGTCGCCCTGATGATTACCCAGACAGGCGGCGGCTGCCGCGCGTCCAACTATATTCACCTTTTGCGCAAGGCACTCCACCGCGCTGGCTACGATTATATACCGGTGGTTTCGGTAAACCTTTCGGGGCTTGAGAAAAACCCCGGATTTACCCTGAATTTCACTCTAATCCGGCAGATGGCGTATTCCATGCTTTATGGGGATTTGATTGTGCTGATGGCAAATCAGTGCCGCCCGTACGAAGTAATCGAAGGAGAGACCGACCGGAGGGTGGAAAAATGGGTAAACAGGCTGACCGCCGAATTTAAAAAGAAGGGCAGCTTCAAATCCTCCCACATCCGCAACAATTTCAACCTGATAGCCGACGATTTCGCCTCTATTCTGGTAAAGCGGGTTCCGAAGGTGAAGGTCGGGATTGTAGGCGAGATTTATGTGAAATTCGCGCCTTTGGGCAACAACAACCTTGAGGAGTTTCTGCTTTCCGAAGGTTGCGAGCCGGTGGTTCCGGGGCTTACCGATTTCATTATTTTCAAATGCGACAACAGGGTGGAGGACCACAGGCTGTACGGCGGGAAATTCGCGACCTACCTCGGCGCAGGTTTTTTGAAAAGGTACCTGATGAAACTTCAAAGGTATATGATTGAAGCCGTAAAGCGACACCCCGAATTCCGCGCCCCCTGCACTTTTGGCCATCTCAAAAAGCTGGTAAGAGGATATCTGGGATACGGCAACAAAATGGGCGAGGGCTGGCTTTTGACGGCCGAAATGCTGGAGCTTATAGATTCGGGGGTAAACAATATTGTGTGCACCCAGCCGTTCGGCTGCCTGCCGAACCATGTCGTCGGCAAGGGCATGGTGCGCAAAATCAAAAACAACCTGCCGCAGGCGAACATCGTCTGTATCGACTATGACCCCGGCGCCACCCGGATTAATCAGGAAAACAGGATTAAGCTGATGCTCGCAAATGCCCAAAAGGCAGAAACGGCGGCTTCAGAAGGCGAACGGAGCGGGGAGAAACAGGCTGTCCGGCTAAGCGGCTGAATTTGCCGCATAACCGCTTCTTTTCAGGGTATTACTAGTTAAAAGGGGGCGGTGGAATATGCGGGAGCCTAAGGATATAAAGCGCGACAGTGCCGCAAACGGGCAGAACGGTGGCGGCAACGGCGGGCAGGAGCCGCCGGAACAGCCTTCACGGGAGACGGAGGATTATTGCCAAAGGCTTGGGCAGTATGCCGAGACGGGCTGGGTTATAACGGACAACGGAAGACATGTCATTCACTGCCTGACCGTGATAGGGCAGATTGAGGGTCATTACCTGCTGCCATCCAACAGCAAAAGCACAAAATACGAGCACATGATACCGCAGCTTATAGCGGTAGAAGAGAACCCCAAAATCGAGGGGCTGCTGGTGCTGCTTAATACTGTCGGCGGAGATATCGAGGCCGGGCTTGCGCTGGCCGAGCTGATTGCCGGGATGAGGAAGCCTACGGTTTCGCTGGTGCTCGGAGGCGGCCATTCAATCGGGGTGCCGCTTGCGGTCGCCGCAAAAAAATCATTTATTGCGCCGACCGCGACCATGACCCTGCACCCGGTGCGAATGACCGGCGTTACCCTCGGCGTACCGCAGACTTTCACATATTTCCAGCGGATGCAGGCGCGGATTGCGGGCTTTGTTGCGGCGAATTCCAGCATGAGCGCCGAGCGTTATGTCGAGCTGTGCATGAACACCGACGAGCTTGTGCTGGATGTCGGCAGCGTGCTGGACGGAGAACAAGCGGTCAGGGAAGGGCTGATTGACGAACTGGGCTCGCTGTCAAAAGCGCTGTCCGCTTTGTACGAGATGATTGAAAGCGGCATGGATAAGCAACGCCCCGCCTATTGAGACAATCGAAAAACGCCCCGGCTTTCGGGGCTTGCATAAAAGCGAAATTTTGGAAAGGGATGAACCCGTTATGCCGAAGAAACGGGCTAAATCAAAGTCTTCATCTGCGCCTCCCGCCAAAAAAGACAAGGCAAGCGCGGGGGCGGTCAAGGCAAGGCGCCAGACTGCGGCCGTGCTGGTACTGGCTTTTGCCGTTTTGTTTTTGTGCATTGCGATAATACCCGGCGGCAGCCTTTGGGGCCTGCTTCACCGCTTGATTTTAGGATTGTTCGGGGTGTGCGCTTACATATTCCCGGTGTTCATGGTTTACATATCAATAATTACCGCAATGGAAAAACCGGTCGTGAGCGTAAGCTCAAAGCTCTGGCAGAGCCTTATGCTGATTGTGATGGTTGCGAGCGCGATACAGATATTCATGTACGATTTTGAGGGGGGCGCCACCTTTTTCAACGCCGTCAAGAACAGCTTTGAGGAAGGCAACCAAAACCGCGGCGGAGGGGTTTTGGGGGCTGTTTTCGGCTATGCGCTTGAGTATTTTTTCACCGACATAGGGGCAAAAATCATTATTATCCTGCTGATTGCGGTGTTTTTAATGCTGGTTACCGGAACCACGGTAATCGCGCTGTTCAAGGCGGCTGTGCTGCCGGTTAGAAAGGCGAAAGCCTCAATCGAAAACGCGATGATTGCAAGTCAGGAAAAGAAAAAGGCCATTGACATCGACATCGGGGAAGGATACGCCGAGAGTTCGGGCGAGATTGAAAAATCCGAAAAGCTGAAACAGTTTGAAAAGGTGGCAAAGGAGTTTAAACAGCTGGACGAGGAGAAACCAAAACAAACCGAGGACGCGGCCGCGGAGACTGTGGAGATAGGGGATTTGACCGACTCTGCGGCGCAGGATGACAGCTACCGCTACCCGCCGATTTCATTGCTGTATGACAACCGCGGGTCGCGGCACGGCGCGGCCGCGCAGGAACAGAAGGCGACCGCGGAGCTGCTGGTGAAGACCCTGCGGGATTTCGGGATTGAAACAAGGATAGTGGATATTTCAGTCGGCCCGACGGTTACAAGGTATGAGCTGGAGCCCAGCGCGGGCGTGAAAATCAGCAAGATAACCGGACTTTCGGACGATTTGGCTTTAAGGCTTGCCACTTCCGGGGTGCGTATCGAAGCGCCCATTCCGAACAAGGCCGCGGTCGGGATTGAAGTGCCCAACCGCAAGCCCGCAGTGGTAACACTGCGCGAGCTGATTGATTCGGACGAGTTCGCAAGCGCAAAAAGCCCGCTGACGGTTGCGCTGGGTAAGGATATCAGCGGGGGGATAGTGCTCGCAGACCTTACGCGGATGCCCCACCTGCTGATAGCCGGCACAACCGGTTCGGGTAAATCGGTGTGTACCAACGCGATGATACAGAGCGTGCTGTTCAAGGCTTCGCCAAAAGAGGTGCGCATGCTGCTTGTTGACCCCAAACAGGTTGAATTCAACGTGTATAACGGGATACCCCACCTGCTCGCGCCGGTGGTAACCGACCCGCGCAAAGCCGCCGGGGTATTGGGCTGGGCGGTCAGCGAGATGCTCAAACGGTACAAGCTGTTTGCCGAAAACAACGTGCGGGATTTCAACTCGTTCAACGAGCTGGCGGAGAGAAGCGACGAATTAACTCCCATGCCCCTCATCCTGATAGTGATTGACGAGTTGGCGGATTTAATGATGGTCGCCGCGAACGAGGTCGAGGACGCGATAATCAGGCTGGCGCAGATGGCGCGCGCCGCGGGAATGCACCTTGTGGTCGCGACACAGCGCCCGTCGGTCGACGTCATCACCGGGCTGATAAAAGCCAACATTCCCTCAAGGCTGGCGCTGACTGTCGCCTCGGCGGTGGATTCCCGCACCATTCTCGACGCCGGCGGAGCTGAGAAGCTGCTGGGCCGCGGGGATATGCTCTTTATGCCCGTAGGGATGTTGAAACCAATGCGGGTACAGGGTTGTTTTGTCAGCGACAAAGAAGTAGAGGCGGTCGTCAGCTTTATCAAGAATTCGCAGGAGCATGAGTATGACGAGGAAGTAATCGAGGAAATCGACAAGCTGGCGGCGGCCGCCGGCAGTTCTGCAGGAAGGGCAGAACCGGATGACGACGAAACCGACGAAATGCTGCCTCAGGCGATAGAAGCGGTGGTTGAGGCGGGGTCCGCCTCGACATCACTGCTGCAAAGGCGGCTCAGGCTCGGATACGCTCGCGCCGGGCGGCTTATAGACGAGATGGAAAAGCGCGGGATAATCGGCCCGTACGAAGGCAGCAAGCCGCGTCAGGTTTTGATTACCCGTCAGCAGTGGCTTGAAATGAATTACAGCAGGGCGGATGACGACGAATAATAGCATGAAGACGTGTAACGGCAGGTGATTGCACATGACCCGCGGCAAAAAAAGCCTGATAGGCGCTTTTTTGGCGTTAATCCTTCTGCTGCTGCCGTCCTGCCGTACTCTGCAGACGGCGCCGGCAGGGCAGAAACCATCGTCAAATCTGGAGATACATATAATTGACGTGGGCAACGCCGACGCCATTTTAATAATCAACAGCGAAGATGCGCTGCTGATTGACGCCGGGGAGAACAACGACGGGGACGACGTTGTAAACTATATCCGCAGTCAGGGGGTGGATTCCCTCGACTACGCGATTGCGACCCACCCCGATTCCGACCATATCGGCGGCATGGACGTGGTGATTGACGAAATTGATATCGAGAAATTCATAATGCCGCTCCTGCCTGATAACCTTGTCCCGAACACCCGAACATACCTTGATTTTAAAAACGCTTTGGAGGGCAGCGACGCGGAGGTTGAACACCCAAAGCCGGACAGCCGGTATCCGCTCGGCGGCGCCGAGTTCACAATACTAGGGCCGGTCGAGCAGCATAATTCCACAAACAATATGTCGGTGGTCTGCCGGGTTGATTTCGGCAGGCGGCGGTTTCTGTTCATGGGAGACGCCGAAAAAGAGGCCGAAAACTCGCTGGTGAAAAGCGGAGCCGATTTAAATGCCGATTTGATTAAGCTCGGCCACCACGGCAGCCGCAGTTCGTCGCAGGAAAAATTCCTCAAAGCGGTAAACCCGGTTTACGCGATTATATCGTGCGGCGCAGGGAACAGGTACGGGCACCCTCATTCGCAGACCCTTTCGACCTTAAAAAAGCTCGGCATTACCTGTTTCAGAACCGATATTCACGGCACCATAACCGTGATTTCTGACGGAGAGGATATAACCATCAAAAAAAGCGCATAAGACTTCAATACCGATTGGAGTTTAACCAAATCAGCAGATAAGCAAAAAATAAAAACAGCCGGTACTCTGCCGGCTGTTATTGACTAATCGGCCTTAAGCCTTTTGGCAAGCGCGGGGTCAGGGGTTATGAACAGTGTACGGTTGGAGTGGTACACCACCTTGCCCGGCGGCGCGCCGGAGGGCTTTTTCACATTGCGCGCTATTGTATAATCCACCGGCACCTGACTGGAGGCCGCGGCCTTTGAGTGAAGCGCCGCGATTACCGCCGCCTGTTCAAGCGTGCTGTCGGGCGGGTTTTCTCCGTTTGTCTGAATTATAACGTGGGAGCCGGGGATGTTTCTGGTGTGCAGCCATATATCATTTGCCCTTGCGGTTTTAAGGGTCAGCCGGTCGTTTTGGACATTGTTCCTGCCCACAAGGATGGTAAACCCGTCATCGGATTTAAACTGCAGCGGGCCGAGCGGCGCGGCGGGCTTTTGCCTTGAGCGCTGCCGGCGCAGGTACCCGCCGGCTTCCAGTTCGGCGCGCAGTTCGCCGATTTCACGCGGGGTGCCGGCGCGCGAGAGGGCGTCAAAAACAGTGTCAAGGTATTCGAGCTCCTGCTCGCCCAGCCGTATCTGCTCGGCAAGTATGCGCTCGGCGTTTTGAGCCTTCCGGTATTCCTTATAGTATTTCTGCGCGTTCTGCGACGGGGAGAGCGAGGGGTCGAGCGGAATCCGGATTTTCGGGCAGTCGGGCTGGTAATAGTCCACCACCTCGGCAAAGCTCGCCCCTTTTTGGATGTTTGCAATATTCGCGTTGATTAAATCCCCGAAAATGCGGAGATGGTCGCGGTTTTCGGATTGGGACAGCTCCCGCCTCTGGTTTTCGAGCTTGCGCGCAATCCGCTCGGAGATGTTGGTCAAAGCCCTTAATATGTCCTGCGACTGCCGTTTAAGCCGGAGCGCCGCGTCCTTTTTTGAGTAAAACTCGTCCAAAAGCCCGGAAAAGCTGTCAAGCTCCCGACCCACCGCCGACAGCCCGTACTGGGTGATGGGCATGAAGCTGAATTCCACCGGCTCGCCATGAGAATCGCAAAGGATATACGGGCAGCGCCGTTCGCCGTCCACCACCGCTTTTTTGACTCTGACAAGGAACTGTTCGACGCGTTGTTTTTCTTCGTCGGTGAGTTCGCGGATGTTGGTATCCCGTCCGCGTGTCGCGAGGAACGAGACCTCGCGGCAGAGGAGAGGGGAAAGCCCGTGGGATATTTTCAAAAGCGCCTGCGAAAGAGGTAAATCGCCGGCGCTGTCCAGCGCCCTGACAATATCCGCCGGCTCGCACCGGGTCAAATCCATGCTGCCCGCCTTAAGGGGCGGCGGAGAATACGGGATACCGGGCAGAACCGGGTGCACCTCCGATTTTTCGGAGCTGATCCGCTTGATTGCGTCTATAATAATCCCGTTTTGACCGGTCAGGATTATGTTTGAGTGCCTGCCCATGATTTCGACCGCGAGGGTTAAACGGACGATATCCCCGATTTCGCTGGCGCAGTCAAGGTCAAAATAGAGGATACGCTCCAGTCCGATTTGGCGGATTGCCGCTATTCTGCCGCCTGAGAGATATTTGCGCAAAAGCATGCAGAACATCGGCGGAGACGCCGGGTTTTCAAAAGACGTTTCAGTCAGATTTACGCGCGGGGAGTTTGAGCGCGCGGACATATACAGCTTTTTAACGCCGTCGCGGGTGCGCAGCGAGATAACAAGCTCCTCGCGCGAAGGCTGGTGGATTTTCTCTATGCGCGCGTTATTCAGAACAGCGCTCAGCTCTTCCCTAAGACAGCTTAAAAACGCACCGTCAAGCGCCATTAAAACTCATTCCTTTCAGGCGGGCATTTGCTTGCGGCTTACAAACAATCGTACCTGCACCGCTCTTTGGCGGGGATAACCGTCAAATCCGGAAAGGCCTCGGACAGCCTTTGAGCGATTTCGCGGGATATCAGCGCTTCGGTGTAAAAATGACCTGCTGCCACAATTGTCGTAACTGGCTCAAAAGGCCATTCGTGGTACTTAAGCTCGCCGGTAACTAACGCGTCCACATCGCAGGGAAGCCCGCCTATAAAATCCCCGCCAGAACCTCCGCTCACCGCCACCGTGCTTATCTGCCGGCCGCCTTTTGCCCAGACAATCCCGCCGGCGGGCACCTCAAGCCGCTTTCCGACAAACCGTGCGAACTCTTCGGGCTCTAGCTTTTTTTCAAGGCTGCCCACACGGACAAACCCGTCCTCCAATACGCGGACGTTTATAAGCCCCAGCGTTTTTGCGAGTATGTCGTTCACTCCGCCCGCCGCCTTGTCCAAATTTGTATGTACAGCGACGGCCGATATCCCGTACCGCGCAATCTGATAGACGGGATTGTCCTGTTCGAGCCGCTTAATCGGGCTGTAAATCACCGGATGGTGGCTGATTATCAGTTCGGCGCCCGCCTTTGCCGCCTGCCTCACCACGTCGGGGGATATGTCGAGCGCGGTAACTATTTTTGACACAGGGCAGTCGGCGCTGCCCGCCAAAAGCCCTACATTGTCCCGCTCCTCGGCTGAAGAAAACGGCGCCCACTCATCAAGCCGGTCCATTATATCCCTGACTCTGACTATTCCCTGCAATATATACACTCCCTAATGTGTTAAAGAATTTAATAAATCGTCCGAATAATATAAATATACAGCTTTGCGCTTATCATTTCAATACTTACGCCGAAATCGGCAATTTTGGTTTGACAGCCGGTTTACAATAAACTAAAATAAAAACACAGGTAAACCGCGGACCGAAAACCCGATATTCGGCTTACAATCCGGAGGGTGTTATGAAACCGACAAAACCCGTCAGGAATTTCTCCGTCATGCTATTGGCCGTTTTGATTTTATCAAGCTTTGGCATCTGGTGTTCTGCGGCAGTCGGTCAAGGCCCACAGCGGCAAAACGCCGGCCGTCCGGCAGCGGCCGCTGCTGTTGGCTTGAGAGCCGAAACCGGGATTGCTTTAGCCGCAGAAAACTATGAAACCGGTTTTCAAAGAAAGTTTTTCTGGTTTTACGGCCAGCTCGACAAATACCAGAAGGCGGTATACAACAAATTGTATTACGATTTTAAGCCGGGTACGGATAAAATCGAAGTACAGATGCCTGACAGGCGGATAACCGGCGACCAGGACGAGGTCGAGTACGAGGTAATCAGGATAGTACAGGGGGCTCTTGACGCGCTGTTAAAGGACTGCCCTGAGTTTTTCTGGGTTGACATTTCCGGCACTAGCGTCGGTTACGAGTACACCCCTTTGCCCCAAAACAGGATGAGGCTTGAAGGAATAATCATTAATACGGCAACTCTGCCTGACTATTCGCAATCTGATATAGACATGCTTATTGAGGAGGTAAACAATTTCCCTGTCGAGGGCGAAACTGTGTATGAGCAGTTGCTGTCAATCCACGACGGGCTTGCGCGCAGGATTAGTTATGACTATTCGCCACCACCCCTTCCCGCAAGCTCGTACGACGCGTACGGCGCGCTGATTGAAGGGCTCGCAGTTTGCGAGGGCTATTCCGAAGCCTTTAAACTGATTTGCGACAGGCTCAATATACCATGTATTCTGGTGGTGGGGTACGTCGCCACCTCCGGAGAACCCGGGCCGCACATGTGGAATGCGGTGGAAATAGGCGGGGCATGGTATCTTGTGGATGTTACATGGGACGACCACACCGACAGTTTTCCAAGGGTAGTATTTAACGACTGTTTCTTAGTAGGGACAAATACCGAATTAAAACGCTTTGGCGGCTATACGTTTGGCGAAAGCCATCAGCCCAGCGGCTATTTTACAAGAGCCCGGCATTCCACCGAGTTTAAATATCCGGAATTTGCGCTGGAAAGGTACATACCCGGCAGCGGGCCGATAACAGAACCGTCAACCATTCCGGACGTAACCGTACTGCCTCCGACGCCCCTGCCGCCGACCACCGCCCAGACTTTGGCGACAACCAAGCCGGTCATAGCTGCTACCACTACCACCACAACCACGAAAAAGACCGCCGCCCAGACGACCAGGAAAACCGGCACTGTCGCAGCGACCACAAAGCCTGCCACAACCACCGCTGTTACCAATACAACCGCTCCCCAAAGCGTTTTTGTCGCGGTTACAGGCACTGAAGGCAGCAGTAAGACCGAGAGCATAAACGCCGGCGGCGGTATTCCGGTAGAAAAAGCCGTTATATTCGTGATTGCCGGCTCTGCGGTATTGGCCGCGGGAATGATTGGCGGGAGCATAATCCTTTCGCTGCGCAAGCGGAATACCGGCGAATAACGGTTTTTTGCGTCCGGTTTCTTGCCAAACCGGACGGTTGGGGTTATAATAGTTAGACGATTTTGCGATTTTCAGTCAGGGGGCTGATAAAATGCTGCTGGCTTTGGATATGGGCAATACCAATATAAAAATCGGGGTGTTTAAAGGCGACAAGCTCCTGATGGAATCGCGTTTAGCCACCAATTACAATAAAACGGAAGACCAGTACGCTATCCAACTGCTGGACATACTCCGGCTTTACGGGGTGGACAACAAGGGGTTTGAGGGCGCTGTGATGAGCTCTGTGGTCCCCCCACTGACCAATACCATAAGCCGCGCGATTGAGAAGGTTACCGGCGTTACCCCGATGATTGTCGGCCCCGGAATAAAGACCGGGATTGACATCAGGATTGACAATCCCGCCCAGCTGGGCGCTGACCTGCTGGTCGGCGCGGTCGCGGCGGTTGCGCAATACGGGGCTCCCTGCATAATATGGGACCTCGGCACAGCGACCACCGTATCGGTGGTGGACGACGAGAGGCACTTCCGCGGCGGCGCGATTATGGCGGGAGTCGGCGTTTCAATCGAGGCGCTGGTCAGCCGCGCGTCCCAGCTGCCGAAAATCAGCCTCGAAGCCCTGCGGTATGTTGTGGGAACCAACACAATCGCGTCCATGCAGTCCGGGGCGGTATACGGCACCGCCTCGATGATAGACGGGATGAGCGACAGGATAACAGAAGAACTCGGTTGCGAGGCCGCCGTTGTTATCACCGGAGGGCTGGGGCGGGAAATCGCGTCCTGCTGCCGCCGCAAAGTGATTTACGACGACAATCTGCTTCTGAACGGCCTGCGCATAGTATATAACAAGAACAAAAAATAACACTGCCGGGCGCGGGGCCTTCTGCGCGGCAGCCGGACGTCTGGCGCCGCAGCAGGGATACGGCTCTGCGGACGGCTGTGATTATATATAATAAATTTTGTAATGCGCTGTATCATGTTAAGAACAGCAGCAAGGAGGTAATCTTATGTCAAGTAATCCAAACAATCCCGCTCCAAAAAGAAGCGGCGCGGCGCTTGCAACCAGCCGCAGGAATATCCTGTTCATCGCCCAGTTTGGAATCCTGCTGGCGCTGGAAGCGGTGGTATGCTTCACCCCGCTTGGGTCGCTGCCGGCGATAGGGCCGGTTGTCGCCACCCTTTCCCACATTCCGGTAATTATCACCGCGGTGGTGCTCGGCACGAAGGCGGGGGCATTGATGGGATTCTTTTTCGGGCTGTTCAGCTTTATTGTATGGACGTTTACCCCGCCAAATCCGGCAATCGCCTTTGTATTCACCCCGGCTTATTCGGTCGGCGAGGCGGGCGGCAGCTATCTTAGCCTTTTAATTTGCTTTGTTCCGAGGATACTGATTGGGGTTGTTGCCGGCTCGCTTTTTAGCGCGCTGTCCCGTATCCTCAAAAACAATTTATTGGCCCATACAATCAGCGGGGTGGTCGGTAGCCTGACCAACACTTTTTTGGTGCTCGGCGGGATATACCTGTTTTTCGGGCAGGATTTCGCGGCCGCCAATAAACTGCAGTATCAGCTTTTGCTGGGCGTTATCGGGATGACCGTGCTTACCAGCGGGATACCCGAAGCGGTTTTGGGCGGGATTACGGCTTACGCAGTCGGCCGCCCGCTCAGGAAAATGAACGAAAAGAACGTCGGATAAAGCGGAATATATGTCGGTCGGCGTGCAAATAAGCGTGCCGGCCTCTTTTTATTTTGCGCCCACGCCAAATGTGCGTCCGGCAAAAACTTATATTTTCAAAATCTTGATTATTCGGTGTTCAGGTGTTAAAATCATTTGAAAAGGAGTGAAAGGATGTACAGGGTTTTAAGAAAGCGCGTCCTCAACCCTTCGGTTACATGGATGGATGTCGAGGCTCCTCTTGTCGCGCGCAAGGCGAAAGCCGGCCAGTTTGTTATCCTCAGGGTAAACGAAACCGGCGAGCGCATACCGCTTACCATCGCGGATTATGACAGGGAAAAAGGCTCGGTTACCATAATATTTCAAAAAGTAGGGGGTACCACCCGTCTGCTCGATACCCTTGAAGAAGGGGATTATATTCTGGATTTTGCCGGCCCGCTGGGGCGCCCCACCGAAATCGAAGGCGTCGGGAAGGTGGCTGTTGTGGGCGGCGGCGTCGGGTGCGCTATCGCCTACCCGGCCGCAAAAGCGTTTTACAATTCCGGCGCCTGGGTGGACATGATATCGGGGTTCCGCAGCAGGGATTTGATAATACTCGAAGACGAGATGGCGGCGGTCAGCCGCAGGCTGTTTGTTATGACCGACGACGGCTCAAACGGCAGCAAAGGATTTGTTACCGACAAACTGAAAGAGCTGCTTGAACAGGGCGAAAGCTATGATTTAGTGTTCGCCGTGGGGCCGGTGCCGATGATGAGGGCGGTTTCGGAGCTCACCAGACAATACGGGGTAAAAACCGTTGTGAGCATGAACCCGATTATGATTGACGGTACCGGAATGTGCGGCGGGTGCCGGGTAACCGTCGGCGGCGAGGTCAAATTCGCCTGCGTGGACGGGCCGGAATTCGACGGCCATAAAATCGACTGGGACGAGGCGGTTAAGCGGCTTTCACAGTACAGGCGGGAAGAGCAGAACTGCCGGCTTTTTGGACAGATTTAACGGGGGAATAATCTCATATGGCGATAAACAGACAGAACCAGAAAACGCCCATGCCTGAGCAGCGGCCGGAAGAGCGGGTCTCCAACTTTGAGGAGGTCGCTCATGGCTATACGGCAGAGATGGCGCAGAACGAAGCCGCGCGGTGCCTTGACTGCAAGCACAGGCCCTGCGTCAGCGGCTGTCCGGTGAATGTCCAAATCCCCGATTTCATAAAGCTGATTACAGAAGGGGATTTTGAGGGCGCATACAGGACAATCCGGCAGACAAACTCGCTGCCGGCTGTCTGCGGACGGGTCTGCCCGCAGGAAGTGCAGTGCGAAGCCAAATGCGTCAGGGGGATTAAGGGGGAGCCGGTGGCAATCGGGCGGCTTGAGCGTTTTGCCGCAGATTACTATATGAACAGCTCGACCGAAAAACCCGACGCTTTGCGGCAAAACGGACACCGCGTCGCGATTATAGGTTCGGGGCCTGCCGGCCTTGCGTGCGCCGGCGACCTTGCAAAGCTAGGATACGAGGTAACCATATTCGAGGCGTTCCACGCTCCGGGCGGGGTACTGACATACGGAATTCCGGAGTTCAGGCTCCCGAAGGCGATTGTCGAGCGGGAGATTGAAATGCTGCGCGAGATGGGCGTCAGGATAGAGACCAATATGGTTATCGGCAAAACCCTGTCGGTAGACGAGCTTTTTGAGCAGGGCTTTGAGGCGGTTTTCATCGGCAGCGGCGCGGGACTGCCCGGTTTTTTGGGCATTCCCGGCGAGGGGCTTGTCGGGGTTATGTCCGCGAACGAGTTCCTCACCCGCATCAATCTGATGAAGGCATACCGCGACGACTACGATACCCCGGTCCGCCACTCAAAGCGGGCGGCGGTAATCGGCGGCGGCAATGTCGCTATGGACGCCGCAAGGTGCGCAAAAAGGCTTGGCGCCGAAACGGTCTACGTCGTTTACCGGCGCAGCGAGGCCGAGATGCCCGCAAGGCTTGAGGAAATCCACCACGCAAAGGAAGAGGGAATTGAGTTTATATTCCTGACCGCCCCTGTAAAAATCCACGGGGATGAGGATGGGCAGGTCAGCGCGCTTGAATGCGTCAGGATGGAGCTCGGTGAGCCGGACCAGACCGGCCGCCGGCGCCCGGTGGAGATTGAGGGGAGCAACCATCTGATTGAGGTGGACACGGTCATTGTGGCGATAGGCAACACCCCCAACCCGCTGATTAGAATGACTACGCCGGGGCTGAAAACCGACAGGAAAGGCTGCGTTGTGGTGGACGAAAACATGATGACATCCCGCGAAGGGGTGTTCGCGGGCGGGGACGCCGTTACAGGCGCCGCGACCGTAATCCTCGCGATGGGCGCGGGAAAAAAGGCGGCGGCGGGGATAGACAGGTATATCCGCGCGAAGTCTGAAGGGAAGGAAATATGATAGGGATTATCGACTACAAGGCCGGAAACGCCCCAAGCGCGCTGAACGCCTGCCGAAGGCTGGGTGTTGACGCGCGCCTTTTGTCCGCCCCCGACGAAATAGAGGAATGTGGGGGGATAATACTGCCCGGAGTTGGCTCCGCACAGGCGACCATGGACTCCTTACGGGAAACCGGGATTGCCGACGCCCTTAAAAAGAAAGTGCTGGACGGAGGCGCCCCGTTTTTGGGAATTTGCATCGGGCTTCAGGTTCTGTTCGAGCACAGCGAGGAAGAGGACGCCGAATGTCTGGGCTGGCTTTCCGGCGAAGTCAGGAGATTTCCGGAGCAAATGGTGAGGGTGCCTCAAATAGGGTGGAACGAGGTCAGGTTCGTCAGGGAGCGCCCGGTTTTGAGCGGTATCGGGGAAAGCGGCTTTTTTTATTTTGTCAATTCCTATTATGCCGTTCCGAAGGACAGCGGGATTATACTCGGCAAAACACGGTACGGAGTGGAGTTTTGCTCAATGAT